>Ga0256405_10000242_pt1 | contig 185237 bp, 157 predicted proteins | sample RumenRJG_02DNA_FD_189096 | JGI IMG/M metagenome (GOLD analysis project Ga0256405, IMG submission 189096) | Bovine rumen microbial communities from Lethbridge, Alberta, Canada - RJG_02 | ecosystem: Host-associated > Mammals > Digestive system > Stomach > Rumen | place: Canada: Alberta... | reverse complement strand
GGAGTTATCGCTCCGCTCAGGAGTTAAAAGCCGATACTCTGCCAGCAGCATGACATTTGGCTTTAACTCCTTTAACTCCTCTAACTCCTTTAACTCCAAAGAAGTTGAGCATTTGCGAAACTTAAATTCACATATAAATGCATTCAAATATTCACTTCGCTCAATGTCACCAGTTTGTTCACGATGGCATAGATGGTGATGCCTGCCGCAGAGTGAATCTGCAATTTCCGTGCGATGTTGCGGCGATGAGTGGTGACCGTGTTGACCGACAAACACAATTGGTCGGCAATTTCTTTGTTTGACAGCCCCTTTGCCACGCACATCACAATTTCCTTCTCACGGTCAGAAAGTTGTTCCTCGTTCGAAGTGACTGTAGTGCCTTGTGTATTCTCCGACTCAGGCTGCTTCATCTTGGTCTGATGTTCCAGACGTTTCACCGCAGGCACAAAAATGTTGTCCTCTACCAGACTATGGATGCTCAGTTCCTCTTCCGCCTGATAAATAGACACAATCACAGCATTCAGTTTCTCGTTCATTTCCGTCTGCGGATAATACTGCATGAAGAGGTTCTTCAACTCCTTCAGTTTGCTTTCAATCGCCTCATGATGTCGGGAGAGCAGATGACTGCTGTCAATTGCCACCAATTCGCCCTCTAACAATTTCTCCACATAAGCATATACAGTGGTCTCCTCATATTCCATGTGGCGGCGAACCTCCTCCACATATTCATCAAAAAACTTCAGCACCAGAAAGGCAATTTCGTTCTGCACAGAACAATCGATGGCATTCAGCAGATGGAAACGGATGTTGGGAAACAGATACCCGAGAAAATAAGTGTGCGTACGCTTCAAATATCCCAAGACTGATTCAACCTTCACCATCTCCACACGTTGGGGACGATTTTCTGCTCCATCCTTCACGTAGTTGATGATGGTCAAGAACGTGTCGGCATCCACACCGCATTGGTGACACACCTCTGCGATAGTCTTCTCGCCGAAACCTAAAGAAATGCCAAAACGGCTCATCACCTGCAACAGACGATAGTCATTGGCGATGACAAACCCTAACTTATCTGTCGATTTATATACCCCAGGCATATAGCTTTTCCTCATTATAATCATAATTCTGAATGTTTTTAGTTCGTGGACAAAGAGCATCCAGAATTACGTAAACCTATACTAAATCGGGCACAAAGGTAGTGAAAAAAAACGTAAAAAACGAGAAACTTTTCTTTTTTATTCACCCCAAAGAGGTGAAATACTGACTAATGAGTATTGTTTTGTTCTCAGAAAGGTTGTAACTTTGCACCCGATTTGCAAGAGTGTACTTTTGCCGTAAACGCGTTTAGGAGAATGAAACTTTCAGAATTAAAGACAGGCGAGAAGGGAATTATTGTCCGTGTCATGGGACACGGTGGCTTTCGTAAACGAATTGTAGAGATGGGATTCATCAAGGGCAAGAGCGTGGAGGTCTTGCTCAATGCTCCCTTGCACGATCCCGTGAAGTACAAAATCATGGATTACGAGGTCAGCCTGCGTCGTGCAGAGGCTGAACTGGTAGAGGTTGTGAATGAGGAAGAGGCGAAGGCATGGATGGAACAACACCCCGAACAACGAGGCATCCCTGCTGAGGGAAAAGAGGACATCTTGCAACGTGTGGCAAATCTGAAAGGACATGAATTGAGCGTGGTTTTTGTCGGCAATCCCAACTGCGGAAAAACCTCCCTCTTCAATATAGCCAGTGGTGCTCACGAACGTGTGGGAAACTACTCTGGCGTGACTGTCGATGCCAAGGCCGGACATTTTGATTTCGAAGGTTACCACTTTAACATCGTGGACCTTCCTGGCACATATTCCCTCACAGCCTATACGCCGGAAGAACTCTATGTGCGCAAGTACATCATCGAACAACATCCCGACCTCATCATCAACGTGATTGATGCCAGCAACTTGGAACGCAACCTCTATCTGACCACCCAACTGATAGACATGGACGTGCCAATGATTATTGCCCTCAACATGTATGATGAACTTCGTGAGAGCGGCAACAAACTCGACATCGAACAACTCGGAATCTTGTTGGGCGCACCTATCGTACCAACCGTTGGAAAGACAGGTGAAGGTGTGAAAGAACTCTTTCATCAGATTATTGAAATAGCAGAAGGTAAACAAAAGACAGCCAGACATATACACATCAATCATGGAGCGTTGATTGAAGAGAAAATCGAACGAGTGGAAACATTGGTTCGTATGAATCCAGAGCCCCATCACAACTATTCAGCACGTTTCCTCTCCATCAAATTGTTGGAGAATGACCGACAGGTGGAGGGCATCATTCGTCAACTGGACAACCATGTACAAATTCTTTCTGAACGGGACACGTGTCAACGTGAAATACAAGAAGAAATTGGAGAGGACAGCGAATCTGCCATCACCGATGCCAAGTATGGTTATGTGCAGGGAGCCTTGAAAGAAACCTACCAGAAAGTGCACCGTTACAATCGTGCCACCACCAAACGCATTGATGCGGTGGTGACTCATCAAGTGTGGGGTTACCCCATCTTCTTGTTGCTCATGTATTTTATGTTCTTTTGTACTTTCAATATTGGACAGTACCCGATGGACTGGATTGATGCAGGCGTTGAATGGCTCGGTGAAATCGTTGGCGCATGGATGCCAGATGGACCGCTCAAGGACCTTATTGTAGATGGTATCATCAGCGGTGTGGGTGGTGTCATCGTCTTCCTGCCCAACATCATGATTCTTTATGCCTTCATCTCATGGATGGAGGATTCTGGGTATATGGCACGTGCAGCCTTCATCATGGATAAAATCATGCACCGTATGGGTTTGCACGGTAAATCGTTCATTCCTATGATTATGGGGTTCGGTTGCAACATTCCTGCCATTATGGCAACCCGTACCATTGAAGACCGCAAGTCGCGACTCATCACCATGCTCATCATACCCCTCATGTCATGCTCTGCCCGACTGCCCGTCTATATCATCATCATCGGTGCATTCTTCCCTAAGAATTCAGCCCTGATTCTTTTCTGCATCTATCTGATTGGCATTGCCTTCAGTGTGTTGATGGCAAAAGTGTTCAGCCGTTTCATTGTCAAAGGCGAAAGCAGTCCTTTCGTCATGGAACTGCCTCCTTATCGTATGCCATCCATGAAGAGTGTCAGCCGTCACACATGGGAGAAAGGCAAGCAATATTTGAAGAAGATGGGTACCACCATTCTGGTTGCCAGTATCGTGGTGTGGGCACTTAGTTACTTCCCCCATCATGCCGAAGCCACAGAGGAGCAGCAGATGGAACTCAGTTATATTGGACAAATCGGGAAATTCGTTGAGCCAGTCATCCGTCCTTGCGGATTGGCATGGAAAGAAGGTGTAGCCCTCATTGCAGGCGTCGGAGCCAAAGAGATTGTGGCAAGCACAATGGCAGTGCTCTATCATGGCGACATCACCACCAGTGGCATGACGACCCTCACAGCCTTCACCTTCCTGCTTTTCGTTCTCCTTTACATGCCTTGCATCCCTGCCTGCATCAGCATCAAGAACGAATCAGGCAAATGGAAATGGGCAGGATTCACCATCCTCTACACCACCCTCCTCGCTTGGCTCACCTCCATGCTGGTATATCAAGTCGGGAGCCTGATAATCAATTAACTTAACTTTCGGAAGTCATAAAAACCACAGATTACACAGATTACACAGATTTTATGCTGAGAGAAATTTTGGCAGATTGCACAGATTTTTTGCTTTCTTGGCGAAAGCCCATCCGGATGGCCTTAAGAGTCGGCACGACTCTAATCTGTGCAATCAAGAAAGAACCTTTAGCTCGGCGTAGCCAATCTGTGTAATGGCCAATCCACCAGCGGATAAAATCAGAGTAATCTGTGTAATCTGTGGTGAAAAAGAACTCCCGAAACTTAAATCAATTAAGACAAGAATGCAAGAAATTATCGTATATATCATCCTCGCCATCGTGGCAGTCGTTCTTATCCGCTACATCTATCGACAAGTCACAGGAAAGAATCGCGGTTGCAACTGCGGCTCCTGCCCCATGAATGGTGGCGAGTGTCATTGTCACGAGAAGTAACAGTTGAGTACAAAGGTAGTGATTTTTTTAGAGATTAATGCGCTTGTATTGTAAAACGACGTTCTTATCCATACAAAAATAGACTTGGCTCACAAAAGTACAAGAATCGGCTCAATTATGCAAGAATTTGAGCCAATTTCTTGTAATATTTGAGCCGATTTGAAGAAATAGAACGTAAAAAAGGACTTCTTAAACTCTACGCTCGTTCCCACTTTGAGCCTAACATCGTAAGGCTCATGAGCTTTTCCCCACAGAGCCCACGAGCCTTACGACGTTCCGTTGAGGTGGTTTTTACAATGTTACAATCTCACCTTAAAGGTTTCTTCGCCTACCTTCACGATATACACCCCACTTTCGAGTGAGAATGTCGTGTTGCCGACAGCAGAAGTGACAGGTACACCATTGATGCCATAGACAACCACCTGTTCCTTCTCTTCTGCTCCTGCCACAGTGATGCTCTTGTTGGAGGCATACACTTTCACTTCTGACAGAGATGGCATTTCCTTTACGTTAGTGCCAATCTCCTTGAACACAACGTTCAATTCAGCACTACTTGTAATGACAGGAGTAGAGAACTGCCCATCCATCAGTAATGAGGTCATGTCCTTTCCATCAAAGGTAAGAGTGTTGACTTCCCAACCTTCATCAGCACTAACAGCATAAGTGTATGTCTGTCCTACTTCCACTGATTGCTTCAATACACCACCGTTTCCCATACGGATCGTGATGTAGTGGGCATCCTCTCCATCTTCATATTCTAAAATGTTCACAAACTTTGACCACTCTGGAGCAGACATAAACATTGTTGCTGTTCCTTTAGGTACATAAAGTTTACAATTCGTATGGTCAACATTATTGAAAACATTAGAATAAATAGCTAAAGGACGATTCCACTCCACCTTTATAGCGGTCAATCCACTGCAGCCGGAAAAAGCACTTTCTCCGATGGATTTGACACTATTAGGAATGCCTATAGACGTCAATCCAATACAGTTCTGATAAGAATTTGCTCCAATGGATGTGACATTTTCTGAAATGGGCAACGAAGTTAATCCACTACAGCCGGAAAAAGCACCCTCTCCGATAGATGTGACCTTATCTCCCATTTTCACTTCCTGAATGGATGTGTTGCCAGCAAACCATGCTCCAAATTCGGTAATACCTTCTCCAATTATTACGGATGTCAAACCACTGCAACCATCAAAGGCGTCATCACCAATAGATGTGACACTGTTTGGTATCATCAAAGATGTCAAGCCACTACAGCCGTTGAATGCTGACATTCCAATTGAATTAACGCTATTTGGAATTGTCAATGAGGTCAAGCCATTGCAATTTCTGAATGCAGACATGCCAATTGATTTGACACTATTAGAAATCTCTACAGTCTTTATATTTGAGAATCCATGCATATCAAAAGCATAGTTGATTTCTGTGATACCATTTTCCACGACAATATGCTCAACATCTTCCTGAACATCGAAAGATGCATCGGTTCCATGTGGCTTCAGTATAATGGAACTGATCAGCATCTCGTTAGAGAAATCTCTTCTTTGGCTTGAAAGGATGGAAGAACCAATCTGAATAATGACACCATAATCTGCATCACCATAGTAGGAGTTTTTAAATTGGTATTGTCCCAGATAAGTCGTATCATTCACAATGATGTACCCATCTTTATCATACGCTATTCCTTGTGAAAGGAATATATTTGGTAGCGTTTCATCAATAGGATTGGGGTTTTCAAGTGACACTCCTTCATATGGAAAGTTAACATTCTCTCCATCATCCTCACGTTCAATTATTTTAGCAGTGAAACGATAAGGACGCGCATCCCACTCTTCTTGAGGAATATTGTTATAGTCGTCTTTCATCCATATAGGACAGGTCACCAGATAGATATCGTATGTGTCGGCAAACGTGTTCGGAATATTAAAACCAACAGTAATGTTCCCGCTGGTTGGCACAAAGTCAACAAATCGATAATTCTGACTCAATTCATCCTTTCCTTCTTGCCCCGCAGAAGTATAGACTCCAGAACGAACATTAAAAGTTTTTCCTACACCTTTTGTGTAATCCCAGAAATAAAAACCTTGTTCCCAGTGACCCAACTTATTTACCGCATCATCAGACGCAAAAACCCTAATACTTGAAAACATATCCCAAGATTGTTGTGTACTTCCCTCACCACTATTTGGGCTAATGGTTAATGCTTTGGTTCCTTTGTCATATGACCATACTGCATTGTCGCCAAAATAATTGGCTTTGTTTGATGTCACAGATGTTTGTGCCCAAACTGATACAGGCAGAAGCACTGCCATCATTGATTTAAGAATTACTGTCTTCATAATGTTAGTTTTTTAATAATTGTTATTATCTATACTCATTTATTTTGTACTGGAATATGAACTGGCCAAAGTTCTTCAATCAGTTTATAATTATCCATAATGATGATTCTTACATTGTTTGCTGCTAATTCAACTCGAAGCGATTTAGGAAAAGATTCATAATCCTCTAAACTTTTTACAATAATAAAAGTGATGTCTGAATATTCAAACGATAGGTCTATAGGGGTTCTCCATTCCCTTTCTTGAGAAAAGTCGACCCAACGTTTCAGTAATCGTTTTGTATATGAATTTCCATATTCAGGTGAAAAAGGGGTTATGAATGTCCACATTTCTTTTTCGATGCTATTTTTATTTGTCTTTTTCCTGAACTTTTCGAAAATATTTACTCTCATATATAATGCAGGAGCACCATTATGATTAAAAATGAATTTTTTGGTAAATCCCACACCGAAACTAGAATATTGTTGGGTATGTGCTAAAAGGCTACTCCAAGGACACTCCGTGAAACATACACAAGGAGAATTTGTCCAAGGCATTTTAGATGAAACAATCTTTTTTGTTTGAAGGATAGATAATAAACGCTCTTTTGCTGTCATTTTGGAATAAGGCTTTATTAATTCATTTTGTTCTTCATTACAAAAAGCTCCATCTTTTGTGAAATGAACCAGATACATTGAAAAATCCGGCCGATTTAATTTCTCTTTCATTAGACAAATCCTTTTGTGCTTACTCATCCAACTCCAACTTTCGGCATTAAAGTTAACAGAAACAAAAAGGGCGTGAGTTGCTGTACTTCTGCTAATCCTGGTTTCTGGCTCTGGTAAACCGCAATCATAGGATTAGCAACCAGTTAGCCCACGCCGGGGGATAATATGCACAGAAGGTACAACGATGCCATTTATGTATAGATACAGGTATCCATACAATTACAGCATCTAAGTGACCTTTGGATAAATCACCCACGTGGACGTCCCGATTGCGTTATCTTCAATGATTGCTTAGAATTTACCAGATTCGAAACCTGAAGACCAACGTTCGTAAACGTCCTTTTGACGAATGGCAGTCAATGCCTTGCACGAGGCACACACCGCGATAGCGTCAAACCATCGATATAAAGTCAATCCCGCTCTCCCTGTGGTGACAGACACCCTGCAACCACTGCCGCAATCGTCCATCGGGCTAACTGGATTCAAGTCTCTGCAACACCCCGAGCTGCCCATCGGACATACTCGAAATCTGCAAGACGGGGGGCAAATATAGTAATAAATAAGTGAAACTTCCAAACATTTCCCCAACTTTTTTCACTTCTTCCTCTATTATATATAAATGTATGACTCCTTCTCGTGCCAAATCACCACACCAATAACCGTAATTACGTTACACGGTGCAGGGTAATTTGCCCGCAGGGTGAAAGGTAATGTGACGTTGCTGTGTTCCGTTTTATTGCGTTGCCGTATTTCAATTTGCAGTGTTACCGTATCGCGTTATAATTTGAAAGTTGCAAAAAAATATTTGAAACTTTCAAAAATAAATTTGCAACTTTCAAATTATTTTTTCAAAGTTTCAAATTATATTAGATGTGCGTAAGCCTTCAAATTGCTTGTGCAGTAGCCTCTAAAATACTTGTGCAGTAGCCTCTAAAATACTTGTGCAGGACATGTACAAATGCATGTGGCGAAGAAGTAATAATGGACATGGAAGGTGTAAAACACAAAAGAAGCACATCCATCTGGACATGCTTCTCTATTGTCTTTATATTGTTATGCTACATGGGGCTGAGTTTTATCACCCTCTTCGTGCCTGTTCGATGAGTGCTTTCTGCTGGTCGGTCAGATTGGCAGGAATGGTGACATCGAAGACAATGATGAGGTCTTTGGGGGTGCCGTCACTCTTGGTGCCGCCCTTCCCTTTCAGACGCACTTTCTTGCCCGGCTGGGTGCCTGGTGCCACTTTCAGTTTATACTTTCCATAGGTACTGCTGACTATAAGTTCACCGCCAAGAATGGCTGTCCACACGTCAATGGACACGTGGGCTTCCACTTCAGAGGGTTCGGCAGAACGACGTGTGGCACGTGCGCGACGGCTACCCATACTTCCAAAGATCTGCTGGAAGAAGTCACTCATGCCGCCCTCTCCGCTCATGTTGAAGGAGAAGCCTTCGAAGGGATTGCCTCCTCCTCCATCAGTGCCAAAGCCACCAAACTGCTCAGCCTGTTTCCAGTTCTCACCGTATTGGTCATACTTGGCACGTTTTTCAGGGTCGTTGAGCACTTCGTATGCCTCGTTCAGCATCTGGAACTTCGCCTTGGCTTTGGGATCGTCAGGATGAAGGTCGGGATGGAACTGCTTGGAACGCTTGCGGTATGCCGCCCTTATGTCTTTCTGAGGGGTGTCCTTAGGGATGCCCATCACTTTGTAATAATCTATAAATGCCATAATTTCAGTGTTTTTTTCAACAAAGAAGCACAACAAAAAAGATGCCAATAAGGAGATTCTCGGCAAAAAACTGAATATTTAAAACTTTAAGTTTCGCAAATGCTCAACTTCTTTGGAGTTAAAGGAGTTAGAGGAGTTAAAGGAGTTAAAGCCAAATGTCATGCTGCTGGCAGAGTATCGGCTTTTAACTCCTGAGCGGAGCGATAACTCCTTTTAACTCCTTTAACTCCAATAAACTGAAACTTTTAGTTCTCAGTTTTTAACTATTAACTTTTTTTTCGTACCTTTGCAAACTGAATGAGCACACAAACGAAACATCTGAAAATTATTTTCACGACGGACGTTCACGGGAATTACTTCCCTTACGACTTCCGTCATGACCACTGGGGTAAGGGAAGCCTCCAGAGGGTGCATGCGTTTGTGGCAAAGGTGGTTCAAGAGAACCCTGGCAATATGCTTTTAGTTGATGGAGGAGACATGTTGCAAGGAGAACCGACTGCTTATTATTTCAATAATCATTGTGAGAACTCCCGACATCGAGTGGCTGACATCTGCAACTACATCGGGTATGACGTGGCTGTGATTGGCAATCATGACATTGAGATGGGTAAGCATATTTATGACAAATATGTGAAGGAGTGCAGCTTCCCCATCTTAGGTGCCAATGCCATCAACATTGACACTGGTGAGCCTTATTTTCAACCTTATGAGGTGTTCTATCGTCAAGGGCTGAAAATTGCGGTGATAGGTTTTATCACACCAGCCATTCCGCATTGGATTCCGAAGGAAATCTGGAAAGGACTCCGTTTTGAAGACATCCGTGAGAGTGCTGAACGATGGGTAAAAACAGTGAAGGAGGAAGAGAACCCTGACTTTATTATAGGTCTGCTGCATTCTGGTATGGATGAAGGTATTGTGACAGATGCTTACAAAGAGAATGCGACACTGGAAACTGCCGAGAATGTGGAAGGCTTCGACTTGATTCTATATGGGCATGACCATGCGAGCAACATGGAGGAAGTGACCACGAAGGGTGGACGTAACGTTCCTTGCATCAACCCCGGCTGTTATGCTTACAGTGTAGCCGTTATTGACGTGGATTTCCGCATAAACGAACAAGGCAAGGTGACCAGTCATGAAACGCTGTGTACCCTCAACTATATTGGTACGTTGCACAACCAACACGCCAATTCTTTCAGACGTCATTTTGCATACCCATTTCATGAGGTGAAGCGTTTTGCCGCTGAAAAGATAGGCACATTCCTCAATCGTGTGGATGTGACGGATGCCTATTTCGGTTCGTCTGCCTATATTGACTTGATTCAAGATTTGCAGTTGAAAGTGAGCGGTGCCGACCTCTCGTTCAGTGCCCCACTCTTCTTCAATGCTTCTATTGAGGCTGGCGACATCAAGGTGAGCAACCTTTTCGACCTCTACCGATTTGAAGACCACCTCTACACTCTGCTGCTCACAGGGGAGGAAATCAAGAACTATTTGGAAATGAGTTATGCGGCATGGACACAGCAAATGCACTCTCCTAATGACCCCATGTTGCTCATCAGTCCTATGAAGGGGAATCCAGAGCGCATGGGCTTTAAGAACTTTATCTTCAACTTTGACTCGGCGGCAGGCATCCACTATGAGGTGGATGTCACAAAGCCCGAAGGCGACAAGGTGCACATCTTAAGCATGGACGACGGAAAGCCTTTCCTGATGAACGAGACATACACTGTGGCCATGACGGCCTATCGCGCCAATGGCGGTGGCGAACTGCTGACGAAAGGGGCTGGATTGTCGAAAGAAGAGATGGACTCACGCATCCTCAGTGTGAGCAAGTACGACATTCGCCACTATCTGATGGAATATGTGAAGGAACTGGGCACCATCAACCCACAACCTAAGAAACATTGGCGATTTGTGCCAGAAGATTGGGTGGCACAAGCAGTAGAGAGGGAAAGAAAAATCTTGTTTGGCAATTCTACACCTGAAGAAGATTCCTTATAATTCCCCAAGCAATAAATAATATAATGTACACGCGTGCAAGGACAGGATGTTCCACTGCACGTATGAGATTGTCGCCGCGAGGAATCCGTTTCAGCGCTTCTGCCACAAATAAGGCAATCACATACGGAATGCTGACCACAAAGAAGTAGTTGTACGACAAGGCTTCAGTAAATTTCCCATGCAACAAGGCATGGAGGGCACGTTGAAGTCCACATGCAGGACAATTCCATCCCGTCAATAGACGGAATGGACATTTTGGCATCCACACAGACTTAATCGGGTCGAATAGCGTATAAACGACAATACCCCCTACCATCAGCAGGAGGAATATCAGCAACCAGAAGAAGGATGATTTGGATTTAGTTGGCTCCACTCCACAATGATGCAAAGACTGCAGCTCCGACAAACAAGAAATAAAAGAGGGCTATTAGTATTCCTACCACTATAGATGCCACAATGCCTATCATAGCCCATTGGAAAGCACTCTTGGATGCAGCAAGCGCACCTGCATAATCGCCTGCATAATAGAGTCCATCAACTTTTGCGGCATAGACAATACTCACAATACCAAAGGGCATGCAAAATAAGACTGTTGTCAACACTGCCAGCACCATATTGCTGTCTGGCTTAGACATAGGAGATTGCTGAGGAGTTGGATTGTCAATTTGTTCCATAAGAAAGAGAGTTGGGAGTTTAGAGTTTAGTGTTTAGAGTTTAGTGTTTAGAGTTTAGTGTTTAGAGTTTAGTGTTTAGAGTTTAGTGTTTAGAGTTTAGTGTTGGGAGGAGTGTTCCTGATGCCTTCTTGAGTTGCACATAAGCCAACTGCAATTGGCAACGGGCATTGACGAGATTGGCATTGCATTGCTGCCAATGAGCTTGCGTTTCGAGATAATCTGCAAGAGTTTCGAAGCCCACCTCGTATTGCTGTTTGGAGAGGCGCATGTTCTCAGCAGCTTGTTCAAGGGCTGTCTGGCAGAGACTAAGCTCTGTCTGTGCCTCATCGTAGAGATTCTTGCTTTTTGCCCATTCGAGTTGCATCTGCTCGTCGAGGTCTTGTTGCTCCAACTGCGCTATTTGGTATGCTGCCTTGGCCGAACGTACCTTATTGCTGCCTCCGCCGAAAAGGTCGAGAGGCATCTTTACAGCCACACCCACAGTGAAGAAGCCATTGTCTATCAGACGTTTTCCCACCAATTCGCCTCCATTGGCATAAGTGTAGGTGGCTCCCAATGCCACATCGGGCAGATAGTCGCTTCGGGTCAGTTTGATGTTCTGACGTGCCAATTCTGTTTTATTTTCGAGGATGACATGCTCCGGGCGCACCCCCATGACGGGGATGGAGGACTGTACTGGAAGGCTGGAATCCGTCACCACATCTACCGCACTGTTGAGTGGCAAACCAATGATATGACACAGATTCATCAGAGCCAACTTGTAGCCATTGTCGGCTTTTTGGATGGAAAGTTCCGCTTCGTTCAATTTGACTTGCACTTTCATGATGTCGTTGCGGGTGCTCATGCCGTGACGGAAGGCACCTTCCACGTTCTTTTTCAGTTCTTCAAGCAGAGTCTTGTAACTTCGAGCCACTTTCCCCATATCCTTTGCCTTGATGGCCAAGAAATAGGCTTCATGGGTCTTCACCACAACCTCCGACTCTGTAAGGCGGATATTTTCGTTGGCCATGTTGACTCCCAGTTTCGACATCTGATAGGCTGTTGTGATTTTACCCCCTATATAGATGGGTTCCATCATGGATATGCCGCCTACAAACATATTCTTGATTTTCCACTTCATAGACTGTGACGGGAAATCTGCATACTGATTTAGCGTGTAAGTGCCATCAGCATTCATCGTCACGTTAGGCATGAATTTTCCTGCCGATTCCACATAATTATATATAGGAAGGTGACCACCGTTCATTGCGAAATTCCCTTTGGCCGTACTGTAAAAGTCGATGGCCATGAGATTGAATTGTGGAAAGAAGTTGGCCTTGTAAACCTTTGAATCAAAGCGTGTCTGCTCCAACTTCAACTTGGCTGAAGATAATGAGCGGTTGTGTTCAAGAGCCTTGTTCACACATTCGTCCAACGTGAGCGTCTGCGCCCCCACCCTTCCACACACGGCGCACAGCATGAAGCTAAAAATATAGAAAAAACTTTTATTCATTGTTTTTATTGTTGAGTCAAAAATGTACTATTTCACCTTGAAGAACATTGCATAAAGCACTGGGATGAAGATGAGCGTGATGAGCGTGCCCATGAAGAGTCCTCCCATGATGGTGACGGCCAACGAGCCGAACATGGAGTCAGGCACTAATGGAATCATGCCAAGAATGGTCGTAAGACTTGCCATCATCACAGGGCGCAGACGTGATTTGGAACTTTGAATAAGTGCCAAACGAGGTTCAATGCCTTGCGATATTTCTAACGTGATTTCATCCATGAGGACTATTCCATTCTTTATCATCATACCAATCAGACCAAGCACACCGACAATTGCAACGAATCCGAACGGTTTTCCCGTCAGCATCACCACGGGAATAACACCAATAATCACCAATGGAATGCAGCAGAAAATGATGGCAGGTTTCTTGTAGTCCTTAAAAAGCATCACCAGAATGAGCAACATGATGACGATGCAGATGGGGAAGCCATTGAAGAGATACTTCATGGATTGGTCGGAAGCCTTCTTCTCTCCTTCCCATGAGAAGGTGTATCCTTCTGGAAGTGATATCTTTTCTATTTCTTTTGCTATCGCCTTGCGAGCAGCCTCTGTACCCACACCTGGACAAGGCGAACACTGTAGCCGCTGAGTTCGCTGTCCGTTATTACGTACCACAACAGGCTCTTCCCATTTGATGTCGATTCCGTGAGACACCTGTTTGAGTGGTGTGGTTTGTATCAGATTCTCTACAATCTGGTCACGGGTAACTATACCAGCCATCAATTTCTGTATCGTTGAGCGGTTCAAGAACTGGCCAACATTTGGAATGGTGCTAAACACGTAGGCGTTCTCCAAATTTTCCACATTTTCACCATTCTCGTCGGTACACTTCACATAGATGTTTTCTGGATTGATGCCATCGTAGAAAGTGCCAATTGGCATCCCGCTTGTATATGCCATCATAGAGAGTGCCACATCGTTGCGCGACAGACCACTATTTCGTGCTGATGCTTGGTCGTAGTCGATGCTCAGCACAGGCACCAGAGGCTCCCAATCAGAGGTGGCGAGATACACCTTGTCTGAAGCCTCCACAATGGCTCTTGCGGAATCTGTCAGTCGGTGCAGTACCGCCGGGTCAGGACCGCTGAAACATGCCTCAATCGGATACTTCTTGAACATTAGGTTATATCGTTTGAACTTTACATAAGCATCGGGATAGAGGTCATTGATTTCCTTTTGTAGGGAATCAATATGCTTCACCAATTCCGATGGAGATGTGAAATCAATAATCAGTTCACCGTATGCCAAAGATGGCGTGGCAATGGAACGCACCAGATTATAGCGTGAAGGGGTTCCACCTACTGATGTTGTGACATGCTTGATGTAGTCACGCTTCATTAGCATTTGACGAATTTCTTCCAAATCGCGTGCCGTTTCTGTGGAATTATATCCCTCGGGCAATTTGTACTCCATGTACAACTGGTCGTACTCCATATCAGGGAAGAATGCCTGATTGACGAACTTGTAGCAGAAGGCACTCAAAGCCAGCAGTACCACGGCGCAGACAATAGTTGTCTTTCGATGCTTCAAACCAAAAACCAACACATTTTCCAGTACGTCGTATGATTTGCCTTGATAAAGTTCCGTGTTCTTCTGCTCGTCCTGCATTTCCACTTTCTTAAACATGCGATTGCTCATCACAGGCACATGAATCAATGCCAAAATCCAACTGAGCAGCAAACTTACGGCAATAACGATGAAGAGGTCGCGTACATATACACCAGCCGTATCAGGACTCATGAAAATGGGCAAGAATGCTAATATGGCAATCAGTGTTGCCCCCAACAATGGCATGGCTGTTTTCTGTCCGATGGAAGTCAAGGCTTCCACACGTGGCTTTCCCAATTTCATGTCCACCATGATGCCATCGACAATCACAATGGCATTATCGACCAGCATACCCATCGCCAAAATGAAACTGGCAAGTGACACACGCTGCAAGGTGCCATCAAAACCCTTCAGGACTAAGAAGGAACCAAACACAATAACCACCAAACTAGAACCAATGATATAACCGCTTCTCCATCCCATGAAGAATACAAGCAGCAACACCACAATCGCTACTGATTCGAACAAATTGACGAGAAAGGTGTTGAGAGCGTCATTCACACGTTCTGGCTGAAAAAACACCTTCTGACATTCGATTCCTGCAGGAAAACGTTTCCCCACTTCCTCTACAACGTCCTCTACTTTTGTACCCACTTTTAAGATGTCATAATCAGCCGAGCAAGCAATGCTGATACCCAACGCACGAGTTCCGTCGTATGACATCTGATTACGAGTCGGCACCTCATAAGCCTTCACCACTGTGGCTATGTCCTTGATGCGTAACTGGTCGTCATCATGTCCCTGAATCAGCATGTTGGCAATGTCGTCAACATTGTTAAACTTGTCATCCACCGTCACACGAATCCGCCGGTTACCATTGTCATAGTATCCAGCATAGTCAGTCTTGTTTTGATTGTTGAGCGTTAGAATAACCTCCGTAGGCATTACTCCAAGGTTCGCCATCTTGTCTTCGCAAAGTTCGATGTTGATGCACTGGTTGCGTTTTCCGTAGATTTCCACACGGCTCACCCCATCAATCTCGCTTACACTTCGTTTTATGAGTTCCGCATAGTCGTTCAGTTCCTTATCACTTTGTCCGTCACCCTTTAGCGCATAAAACATACCAAAAACATCGCCAAAATCGTCCCTGACCTGAGATGTCGAAGTGCCTTGTGGCAACTTGCTCTGTGCATTAGCCACTTTCCGACGAAGCATGTCCCATTGCTGTTCCACACTCTCGTCAGGAACCGTTGTCTGCAACTCCACAGTGATTAGGCTCAAGTCTGCAAAACTTGAGGATTGTATGTTATTGATGGTAGACATCTCTCGAATGCTCTTCTCCAGCGGATCGGTCACTTCCAGTTCCACCTGATGTGATGATGCACCCGGGTAGGTCGTTATCACCATTGCCTGTTTCACCTTAATGGCAGGATCTTCCAATTTTGACATTGAGCCATAGGCCAGCAATCCGCCCACCACCAATATTGCTACCAGAAAATTGATGAGTTTGCTATTATCTAATGCCCATTTGCTTAAATTCATAATCTTTCAATAATCAATTATCAATTATCAATTGTCATAACAATCCACCTACATTCGAAGAGGCAGGCTTTTCTAATTTTCTCACTTTCTGTCCGTCCTGAATGTGATGAACACCTGAAACCACAATGCTTTCTCCTGGCTTCAAGCCACTCCCTATCTGTATAGTCCCATCGCGCTTGACGCTTGTTACTGTGACTGCACGTGCTTTCACATGGCCAGAATCTTCGCTATAAACAAACACTTTTGTGTTCCCTTCTGTATTCAGTACTGCAGAAGAAGGAACATACACTATCCCTAAGTTTTCATTGCCAGTCCTCTCCGCATACACCATAGTCGTCATGCCTGGTGTAATCTTCTTGTGATCGATTGTGCCAGCAAACTTCAGACGAACCGTATAGAGTTGAGAGGAATTGGCTTCTTGGCTGACCCGTGCAACAGATAAAGGGAATACTTCATCACCTGTTACGTCAAAACGGCAGCCGAAACTTGTAAACTTTTCGATGTCGGCAAAATCAGATGCACTTATTTTGATTTCCACCTCCGTGTCGCCATCGCCAAACACACTCACCACCGGCATGCCTGCCCCAACCGTCTCACCACTCTCATGAAACTTCGTTTGTACATAGCCGTTGATAGTGCTTCTCAATCGTGTGTCAGCTAATTGATTGCGGTGATTTGCCAACTTCTGCGTGATTTGCTGAAGCCCATAGCGCGCTTTGTCATTGTTGCTGGCAGTTGTGTTCCCTTCCGCATAGAGTGCCATCACGCGTTCTGCGTCTGCTTTCACCTGCTCATACTCTGCTTGTGTGGCAGCCAGCTGAACTTGGTAGTCACGGCTGTCCATGATGGCTACCACCTGTCCCTGTCGCACATAATCGCCTTCTTTCACCAACACCCTCTCTATCTGACCCGCTACACGGAATGCCAGATTCACTTCCGATGCTGATTTTGTTTTGCCCGTGAAAGTGGTGGCAACCATTTCGCCTCCTCCCATCACGGTTGCCACATCAACAATCGGGCACACCTCCTGTTCTGTGTTCTTTTGTCCGCACGACGTTAACATGACGACAAGAACGCCCCAATAGATGCATGATTTTTTTTTCATAGTTTTCCTTTTATTCGTTTTATAATTGTGCTGCAAAGATACACTTTTATTTTGGAACACAGGTAGCATAAAATTAACTACTTTTGTCCTAAATGTATGTTTTGTTAAATAATAAATCGATTTTTTGTTGGAATTTTGGTTAAAAACTCGTTATTTTGTCCCAAATTCATTTAATATGAGAGAAGAAAAGGTAACTATTTTAGAGTTGGAAGGTGGCGAGGTCAATATTCTAAATGCAGAAAAAGAATATGTGAAATTGACCAAAACGGGGTTGTTTCTTTGTAAGGCAGGTAGTGTAACATTAACGATTGATGGTACAGAATACCATATGCACAAAGGCTCCATCATCGTTTATTTTTCATATAGTACTTTGCATATAATAAGCCACACTCAAAATCTGAAGGGAACACTGATTGGTGCCAATCTGGAAACTATTCAGCCCATGCTTTACAACGTGTCGAATTTCAACGCATTATTCGTCATCAAGCAAGCTCCCTGTCAAGCCATATCGGAAACTCAATACAAGACCTTGAGTCAGCATATCACGTTGCTGAAGGTTGTGGCAGAGAAGGCAAAGTTGGAAAAAGAAAACTTTGAAACCACTTCCAACCGTCCTATTGTTGAGATTGCTAAAAAACAAGCAGAGTTACTCAGTTACTCGCTTATGCTTGAGGTGCTGCAATGCTATACCAACCTGACGCCTAACAGCAGGTCTTTTTCGCGTAAGGATGAGGTTCTGCAGAAGTTCATCACACAACTATATCGCAACTATCGCACTCAGCATGAGGTGCGTTTTTATGCCGAGCAACAATTTCTCACCACACGCTATTTCAGCACCATCATCAAAGAGTGTTCTGGAAAGTCGCCCACTCAATGGATTGCTACAGCTCTGCTTGTTGAAGCACGTAATCTTTTAAGTCATACTAATATGACAATCAAGGAAATATCGGATGCACTCACATTCCCCAATCAGAGTTATTTCGGTAAATGGTTTAAGAATCTCACCACACTTAGTCCTCTCGATTTCCGCAAAGGATTGCCCGAAAAAAATAAGGAGGACTATAATTTCATTGATGTGGTGCAAAGAGGTATCAGTCATGTTGGTGACGAAAAAGGAAAGGTACAATCATAAATTAAAACACAAACGATAGATGAAAAAAAATACAACATTCATTTTGCTGCTCATGGAACTTCTCGTGAGTGTGGCATCATGCTCCCAAAGTTCCGATGGTAAAGCCACTTGCACCTATTATGTGGCCACCGATAATATTGCCTATGCCGACTCCCTTGAAGGCGTGCGTTATGATTCTTTGGTCAAAGCTTGCATCGTGTCGCTAAAACTCACGTCATATTCATTCACCGAAGATGCCATTTCCGATAATGGTCTGTCATCTTTTGCAGTCGAGGCATGCGATGCGAAAGCTGTCAGTACATTCCTGAAAAAGAAGGCAGACGCACCAACCTTAAATACCGTGCGCGACGAACTTTTTAGTAAGAATCAGCAGTTCTTTACCGAAAGGAACATCGCCTCTGCTGACGAGATTGACCTCCATTCTTTTAGCGTGTATCTTACGTTGTGGAATTTCACCCATGAGTACGCCATTCAGACAACCACGATTGAAATCAGATAAGGCATGCACAAACGCACATACCTATTTATCATAGGGTTTCTTGCCACTGTTATCATGTTAGCACAGCCAGCCTATGCTCCCGACATTCAGAAAGAGAATTTAGGACGCGGTGCGGTGCTCCTTCGCGAAGGGGACAGTCTGGTCATTTCATGGCGATTATTGGTTGGTGAAGAGAAAGCATCATTCAATATTTATGAAGATGGTAAACGCCTGAACGAAAACAATCTAACTGATAGAACTTTTTTCAAAACATTGGCACCAAAAGCACCCGCCGATTATCTCATCGCCGTTATCAAGAACGACAAGGAAACCGTTTACGAACTAAAGTACCATCCTGACCTGAAAGACTACTTGCCCATTCCTCTGTCCAAGCCAGAAGATGGCATCACACCCGATGGTCGCCGATACACATACTCAGCCAACGATGCCAGTGTAGGCGATGTGGATGGCGATGGCGAGTATGAAATCATTTTGAAATGGGATCCCTCCAATGCTCATGATAATAGCCACGAAGGCTACACGGGTAATGTGTTGATTGATTGCTACCGACTGACTGGTGAAAAGTTGTGGCGCATTGACCTTGGCAAAAACATCCGTGCGGGTGCCCACTATACCCAATTCCTCGTCTATGATTTCGATGGTGACGGGCATTCAGAACTTATCACTAAGACAGCTGATGGAACAATCGATGGTGCAGGAGTCCCGATTGGAGATTCCAATGCAAATTGGGTGGGCAATGGAACCATCGACAAAAGCATCCAAGGCAAAACAGCGGGAACTAAAGCCAATATCATAGGCCGCATTCTTGACGGTCCAGAATACCTTACGGTGTTTGACGGACTGACAGGTAAGGCACTCGAGACCGTCCCCTACCAGCCACCACGTGGCGATGTGTCCTCGTGGGGGGATAACTATGGTAATCGTTGCGACCGTTTTCTGGCCGCAGTAGCCTATCTTGACGGTAAGCATCCTAGTGCCGTCATGTGCAGGGGCTACTATACAAAAACCTATTTGGCAGCATACGATTGGAACGGGAAGAACTTGTCGCTCCGCTGGTTTTTCGATTCCGAACTGTATCCAGGCTATTCAGGACAAGGCAATCATAATTTGCGTGTGGGAGATGTGGATGGTGACGGATGTGATGAAATCACATATGGTTCTATGGCTGTTGACCATGATGGGACGGGGCTTTACACTACGCTAATGGGGCATGGAGACGCCATCCATCAGTATGCTTTCTATCCAGACAGCACACAGTTGCAGATATGGGATGTACATGAGAACAAACGTGACGGTTCTGACTTCCGCGATGCAAAGACGGGGCGTATCATTTTCCAAATATCCAGCAACACTGATGTGGGGCGTGGTATGGCTGCCGACATCGATCCCACTAATTTTGGACTTGAGATGTGGTCATCTTCACAACGAGGCTTTTATGATGTGGAGGGGAATCTTCACTACCCTAATGTGTCTTTCCCTCAAAATAGTGCTGTATGGTGGGATGGCGATCTCTTGCGCGAATTGCTAGACCGCACTGCTGTCCTCAAGTGGAACTGGACTACTCACCAGGTGGAGACTCTCAAGAACTTCAGAGTCGAGGGATGCGCCTTCAACAATGGAAGCAAGCAGAACCCATGCTTATCAGCCGATATTTTGGGCGATTGGCGTGAGGAGGTGGTGGTGCGCAATCAAGAGAGTACTGAACTTCGAATCTACTCCACCACGATTCCCACTACACATCGATTCCCATGTCTCATGCTCGACGTCCCCTATCGTCTGAGTGTTGCCACCGAGAATGTTGGCTATAATCAACCCCCCGAACCTGGAATCTATCTCGGCAGCGACCTTTATAAAAGGCGCTAATTTCATTTTTGTATGTAAATATAACGTCAGTTCGATGAATTCCAACAAAAATAATTTATGAGAAATTCGTGGCTAATTCATGAGAATTTATGTTCCAAATAAACACGAATTACCATGAATTAACCACGAATTTTTCATGAATTTAATTATTTGTAGTTTTCGTCGAATTCACGTTAAATATACATGTTTGTTGGTACAATACTATATACAAAAAAGACCCTGAGGCTCAGGGTCTTTTTTTGTCTGTGTGGCGATAATGCTATTTTGTAAATAAACCGAGGTCAATGGCGTCTCCCATTGCTTGATAGCCACTTGCGTTGGGGTGTAGCCAATCGTTCTCGAACAGGAAAGCCGGATTGAGTCGGTCGGGTTGTTCAGGGTCGCACATGGCTGCGTCGAAATCCACCACACCATCATACTCGCCCGAGGTGCGAATCCATTCGTTCACCATCTGACGTCCCTTTTCACGTGACTCATTATAATAGTTGTTGCCTTTGAATGGCATGATAGTTCCGCCGTAAATCTTGATGCCTTTCTCGTGAGCCAAGCGGATCATCTTCTGGAATGATTCTATCAACTGCTTGGCTGTAGCCTCGCCGTCTCTTGAACCGCCAAGGTCGTTCACTCCCTCAAATACGATTGCGTACTTCACACCCTCTTGTTTCAGCACATCGCGTTCGTAACGGCTGTTAGCAGTGGGACCAAGTCCGCCACGCAATACACAGTTGCCGCCCAAACCTAAATTCAACACACTCAGATTTTTCGTTTTCTTGTTCTGCAACAAACGCTTTGACAGGATATCTGTCCATCGATTTTGCCCATTAGTGGTTGTCCCCCGTCCGTCAGTAATGGAGTTGCCTATGGCAGCAATAGACGCAAATTTTCCTTTGGGTACCGCCACCAGCAGGCTGTTGATGTAGTACCAGTGAGCCGTCTCCACCGCACCGGAGAAGTCCTTCGTGTCGCCCTTCGCTATGTAAGAACTCGTGCGTGAACCTGGGTGACCTGTCACATCCGTCTGCGATGCTTTACCGAAATGAATTGTGATAGCAACATTCATACGAGGTTTCATTTTGAAAGGGACAAGATCAGACACAATCACCTCTCCCGGCTTCATGGTCACACCTCTTTGACCCTTAAAGGTCAGCGGAGTGGATTTTCCTATGATTCCCGATTTTGCTCCTTGCGACTCAGCCTCAGCCAATTCCACACCCAGAATTTCTGTTTCCTCAGTGTTGAACTCGTTTGACAACTTCAGCGCCACCTCCTTGCCGCCAAACGACACTTCCACAATCTGCCGCAACGAATTGCCCGACAGATATGGTGCCGGTGCCAGATTGTGAGGTTCCACTTTCTGAATGGCAGTGGTCCATGTTGCCACATACTGTAGTTTGTCATTCTTTGCAGATAACGTCATGGATGCCATCATCATTGCTACCATTAGCAATATACTTTTTCTCATATTCAAAATATTATTGGTTTAAACATAATCATCAGTAATTTATCAATCATTTGCTCTTCAGCCAGAAAGTGTGGATGTCGCCGACTGAGGCGGGGAATACATACTCATACTTTACATACTCCGACTTCTTCTGCTGTACCATCTGCACAATTTTTTCAATCTGCTCATCCGTCAGCGCATTCAGATCGAGCCAAGACATCCACTCATCATCAGGATTGTTCGACATGGATTTAGGATAGTAGATGAAGCCTGTAAAGAAAGCCTCCTGATCTGGTTCTGTGATGGTTGCTTCTTGAGCATTCGGATTGCATTCAAGGATAAAAGTATTCAGCGTCGGAAAAGCCATCATACCATTCATCATTACACCCACTTCAAGGCTCTCGCCTTCCAATTCATCCACTTGCGAATACAGCACAAGCCCCTTGTACTTGCCATCCTTCAGTATTCTGTAGTGGCCACCCCACTCCATTTCCTCCATTTCCGCAAGCATTCCCTCAGTAATGGGAGCCGGCTTTGCATCTTCCACATCCGATTTCTTCACAAAACCGTATTCATACTCACTATCCTCCTGCATGATGCCCACCTTGTAGAAATCGCCCTCTTCGCCTAATACGGCAAGTGCCGTACCGAACATCGCATCATATTTTTCACAGGTGTAGTTATCGGGCACATTCTCGTTCGACCATTTCACTGCCACATCAGGATTATCACATTCACATTCTTCCCACCACCTGTTACGCCAGGGGCTCTCCTCATCTGCATATTTAAACACTTCTGCATTCTCCTCATTCGTTACAATGACAAACTTCTCCACTTGAGGCATGCCCACATTCAGCGGGTTTTCCACCTGCACTGAATCGCCAACCGCTCTGTCTCCCGAATTGCCACCAGCATTCTGTCCCTTACAATTACATAATATTAGGGACGCGCAAAGTCCCAAAACATAAAAAGCCACTTTTTTCATATTCGCAAAAGTATTAAATAGTTATTGGAAAAAACTTATTGCAAAGTAACAACATTTTCTTCAAACCACAAAATCTTTCTGAGAAAGATTCCTAAACCCTTGCTTGTTTCGACGGTTTATTTATTACTTTGTTTCAAGAATCTTCCAAAATCATCTTTGATGAATGGCGTACCCCTCGACTACGACATGGCGTACCCCTCGACTACGGCATAGTGCACCCGAGGGATACGTCTTCGGAAACGGGTAAAGTATGGGGGAAAGATTAAAAAGTCGTTTAGCAGATTGCTTGATGGGGAACGTTTTTGTTCGGTTTTATTCACAAATCATTGTTTTCAGATGTTTTCTTAATATATATTGTGTATATGTCGAGGAAAAATCGTACCTTTGTGCCCGTTTTATGTGGTTTAGTGAAGCAAAATGAACGTAGCAATCGTAAAATATAATGCAGGCAACATCGGTTCGGTGGAGAATGCAGTGAGGCGGATGGGCATTGAGCCTATGGTGACGGACGATGTGGAGAAGATTCAGTCGGCTGACCGTGTTATCTTCCCTGGACAGGGTGAGGCACACAGCACGATGACATATTTGAAAGCACATCGATTAGACGAGGTGATTGTGGGACTAAAGCAGCCTGTGCTGGGCATTTGTATTGGCATGCAACTGCTGTGTCGCCACAGCGAGGAGCAGGGCACGGATTGTCTGGGTGTGTTCGATGTGGATGTGAAGCGGTTCATTCCGCTTCAACACGAGGACAAGGTGCCGCAGATGGGATGGAACACTATTGAGGACACGAAAACGGCGTTGTTTGAAGGTTTCGACAAGCCCGAATTCGTCTATTTCATCCACAGTTTCTATGTGCCGACATGCGATTGGACAATTGCTACCACAAATTACATACAGCCCTACTCTTCGGCACTGCACAAGGATAACTTTTACGCCACGCAGTTCCATCCGGAGAAAAGTGGACAAGTGGGCGAACAGATACTGAAGAATTTTATAGAACTATGATAGAAATCATTCCAGCAATAGATATCATCGATGGCAAATGCGTGCGTCTGACTCAAGGCGACTACGACACGAAGAAGGTGTATAACGAAGACCCTGTGGAGGTGGCGAAAATGTTTGAGGCACACGGCATACGTCGTTTGCACACGGTGGATTTGGATGGTGCACGTTCTGCACACATTGTGAACTACAAGACCATCGAGCGTATTGCCGACCACACGAGTTTGGTGATTGACTTCGGTGGTGGCATCAAGTCGGACGAGGACATCGACATCGCATTTGCCAGCGGTGCCACGATGGTGACTATCGGCAGCGTTGCAGTGAAGAAACCTGACTTATTTGAAACTTGGCTGGAGAAATACAACGACAATAAGATCATCCTCGGAGCCGACGTGAAGAACGGACGCATCAGCATCAATGGATGGAAGGAGGAAGGAGAGGACGAACTGCTGCCATTCCTGCACAGATATGTGAACAAGGGAGTTGACAACGTGCTCTGCACCGACATCAGCAAAGATGGCATGCTGGAGGGCCCAGCATTGAAACTCTATGAAAGCATCATGCAGGAGTTTCCGCAGTTGAACCTGATTGCCAGCGGTGGTGTGAGTTGTATTGAGGATATAGACTTGCTGAATTCAGCAGGTATTCCATCGGTGGTGTTTGGTAAGGCAATCTATGAGGGCAGAATCAAAATGGAGGAGTTGGAAAAATATGTTGGCTAAGAGAATCATACCATGCCTTGACATCAAGGATGGGCAAACGGTGAAGGGAACGAACTTCGTGAACCTGCGTCAAGCGGGCGACCCGATTGAGTTGGGTAAACTGTACAGTGAACAGGGAGCAGATGAACTGGTGTATCTTGACATCACGGCATCACACGAGGGAAGGAAGACTTTCACGGAATTAGTGAAAAGAATTGCGCAGGAGATTAACATCCCCTTCACGGTGGGTGGAGGCATCAATGAACTGTCAGATGTAGATAGGCTCTTGAATGCCGGTGCTGACAAGGTAAGCATTAACTCGGCAGCGTTGAGAAGACCAGAGTTGATTGATGAAATTGCCAAGAATTTCGGTAGCCAAGTGTGTGTGGTAGCAATTGATGCAAAATGTGAGGATGACACAGTGCATGAGAATGGTGACCCACGCATTGACGGTGATTGGGTGTGCTATGTGAATGGTGGACGTGTGCCTACTCAATATAAACTTTTTGATTGGGCAAAAGAAGCGAACGAGAGAGGTGCTGGAGAAATATTGTTCACATCGATGAATCACGATGGCGTGAAACGGGGGTTTGCTGATGCAGCCTTACGAAAATTGGCGGATTCGCTCACCATCCCTGTGATTGCATCGGGCGGTGCAGGAGCGAAGGAACACTTCCGCGACACCTTTCTGAATGGACACAGCGATGCGGCGTTGGCTGCCAGTGTGTTCCACTTCGGAGAGATTCTTATTCCAGAACTGAAACAGTATCTGAGAAACGAAGGAGTGAACGTAAGACTATAGGATATCCTAGAAATCCTAGGAAAGCTTAAAAAAACAAGAATAAACAACATGATATAATGGAAATTGATTTCAAGAAAATGGATGGTCTGGTGCCTGCCATCGTGCAGGATGCCAAGACACTGAAGGTGCTGATGCTCGGCTTCATGAACGAGGAAGCATACAACAAGACGATTGAAACTGGCAAGGTGACTTTCTATAGCCGCACACGCAAAACGCTTTGGACAAAGGGCGAGACAAGTGGCAACTTTCTCAATGTAGTAGAGATTCTGAATGATTGCGACAAGGACACGCTACTCATCAAGGCGAACCCTGTGGGACCTGTTTGCCACACAGGTGCTGACACTTGCTGGGATGAGAAGAATGACAACCCCATTATGTTTCTTGTAGAGTTGCAGCGATTTATCGAGAAGCGTCATGAGGAGATGCCTGAGGGCAGTTACACCACTTCCCTCTTCAAGGATGGCTGTCACCGCATGGCACAGAAGGTCGGTGAAGAAGCATTAGAGGCTGTGATTGAGGCTGTAGCCAACAACAACGAACGTCTCATCTATGAGGCATCTGACATGCTCTACCACCTTATCGTACTGCTCACCTCTAAGGGACTGACGATCGAGGATTTGGCAGCAGAATTGGCTGAGCGCCATGACCCTAATTGGCATAAACACTAATGTCATGTACCATTTGGCAATGTATAATTAGCCATATGGTAAGTGGAAAATTGTCAAATAGGAAAATCAATTGTAAATGGTAAATTGCTAAATTGTAAATAGTAAGGTGAATCTGATCGATTACAAGGGTGTCAACGTCTATCAAGAGTCACAATTAGTCTTGCAAGATGTGAACGTGCAGATTGGCGAAGGAGAATTTGTCTATCTGACAGGCAAGGTGGGTACTGGAAAAAGTTCTTTTCTCAAGACCCTCTATGGCGAGATTCCTGTAAAGGAAGGCGAGGCAAAGGTGATGGATTATGACCTAACAGAACTGAAACGCCGCCGTCTGCCTGAACTCAGAAAGAAGTTGGGCATCATCTTTCAGGACTTCCAACTGCTGACCGACCGCACAGTGGATGCAAACCTGCGTTTTGTGTTAAAAGCGACGGGATGGAAGAACAAGGTGGACATCAACCAACGCATCAGTGATGTACTCGAACTGGTGGGCATGTCAACGAAGGGATATAAGATGCCATCCGAACTCTCAGGCGGTGAACAGCAACGCATCGTCATTGCACGTGCAATTCTGAACCGTCCCAAACTCATCCTTGCCGATGAGCCCACTGGAAATCTTGACGCTGAGACAAGCCGTCAGATTGTGGAACTCTTACGACAAATCTGCGGTGCAGGAAGTACAGTCGTGATGATTACACACAACCTAAACTTAATTGAAGAGTTCCCTGGACGACAACTGCTATGCGAGAATCATCAATTGACAGACGTGACACTACAGGAACGAGAGGATGATGATACAACAGAGGAAATAGACTAAAAACAATACACATATATATATTATGAAAGTACTTAAGTTTGGCGGTACATCCGTAGGCACCCCTCAGCGAATGAAGGATGTCGTAAAACTCATCACTGATGGTGAGCAGAAGATTGTTGTGCTCTCAGCCATGTCGGGCACGACGAACTCACTGGTAGAAATTTCTGACTACCTTTACAAAAAAAACCCAGAAGGCGCAAACGAGACTATCAATACGCTCGAAAAGAAATATAAGAAGCATGTAGAAGAGCTTTACACAACCGATGCGATGAAACAGAAAACTTTGGATTTCTTGAAAGGGGAGTTCAATTATCTACGCTCGTTCACCAAAGGCATCTTCACCATGTTTGAAGAGAAAATCATTGTAGCTCAGGGCGAAATCATGTCCACAAACATGGTGACAAACTATCTTATTGAACAAGGACAGAATGCTATGCTTATCCCTGCTTTGGAGTTCATGCGAACTGATAAAAATTCGGAACCAGACCTTGAGTATATCCGTGAGAAAATCAAGGTGCAACTCGATGAAAATCCAGGAAAGGATATCTACATCACACAGGGTTTTATCTGTCGTAATGCCTATGGTGAGGTGGACAACTTACAACGTGGCGGTAGTGACTACACGGCTTCGCTCATCGGTGCGGCTGTGGGTGCATCGGAAATCCAGATTTGGACTGATATCGATGGCATGCACAACAACGACCCACGTTTCGTAGAGAAGACCTCGCCTGTGAATCACTTGCATTTTGAGGAAGCGGCAGAGTTGGCTTACTTTGGCGCAAAAATTCTGCACCCAACTTGTGTGCAACCTGCCAAATATGCAGGTATTCCTGTGAAATTGCTCAACACGATGGATCCCACGGCTCCCGGTACTATCATCAGTAATGAAACTGAACGTGGAAAAATCAAGGCTGTGGCTGCTAAGGACAACATCACCGCCATCAAAATTACCTCTTCACGTATGTTGCTGGCTTACGGCTTCTTGCGCAAAGTGTTTGAGATTTTCGAGTCATACAAGACTTCTATTGACATGATTGCCACTTCGGAAGTAGGTGTGAGCGTATCTATCGACAATACCACCCATCTTGATGCCATCGTAAACGAATTGAAAAAATTCGGTCATGTGCATGTGGATAAGGATATGTGCATCATCTGCGTGGTGGGTGACCTCGAGGCTGAAAATGTGGGATTCGAAAGCAAGGCAACGGAGGCTCTGAAGGAAATTCCTGTTCGTATGATTTCTTATGGAGGTTCCAACCACAACATATCTTTCCTCGTGTCTGCCGAAGACAAAAAGAAAGCATTGCAATCACTCTCCGACCACCTGTTTAACTAATTGAACTTATGGCAATACAATTTCCAGTAGAAAGGTTTGCGGACATCCGCACGCCTTTCTACTATTACGACACAGACATATTACGTCAAACACTTGACGCCATCAACACAGAAATCAAGAAGCACGACAACTATTTCGTCCACTATGCCGTGAAGGCAAATGCTAACCTCAAGGTGCTCAAGGTCATCAACGAGGTAGGCTTTGGCATTGACTGTGTATCAGGAGGCGAGATTGAACAGGTGCTCAAGGCTGGTTTTCCTGCCAACAAGATTGTCTTCGCCGGTGTGGGCAAAAGCGACTGGGAGATAGAACTTGGTATTGACAAAGACATCTTCTGTTTCAATGTGGAGAGCATTCCTGAGTTGGAAGTTCTCAACGAGATTGCCGCTTCAAAGGGAAAAGTGGCTACGGTCTGTTTCCGTATCAATCCCAACGTGGGTGCACACACACATGCCAACATCACCACAGGCTTGGCTGAAAATAAATTTGGCATTGACATGCAGGACATGGAGAAGGTGATTCGACTGGCACAGTCAATGAAGAACGTACAATTCAAGGGGCTACACTTCCACATTGGTTCGCAGATACTGGAAATGGATGATTTCATTGCCCTCGCCCATCGCATCAACGACTTGCAGGATCAACTTGAAGCCACTGGCATCCACATCGAGATTGTGAATGTGGGTGGAGGTCTTGGAGTCGATTATAAAGATCCGCAAAGCAACCCCATCCCCAACTTCAAGGATTACTTTGCCGTCTATGACAAATACTTAAAACTGCGTCCAGGGCAGACAGTTCATTTTGAACTTGGACGTGCGATGGTGGCACAATGTGGTGCCCTCGTCACTAAGGTGCTCTATGTAAAAGAGAACGCGATCAAGAAATTTGCCATTGTCGATGCTGGTTTCACAGACCTTATCCGCCCTGCGCTTTACGATGCCCACCATCGCATCATCAACCTCTGTAGCAACGAGGCTGAAGAAACTTACGATGTGGTAGGCCCTATCTGCGAATCAAGTGACGTGTTTGACAAGGACATCCGCCTTTCCAAGGCTCATAGGGGGGATTTACTCGCTATGCTCTCTGCTGGAGCCTATGGCGAAATCATGGCATCAGGCTATAATTGCAGACCATTGCCTAAAGGATACACGAACGAGGAACTGAATTAGTCATTGAACAAGTGACACAATGTCATATAAATGCCAGAGTTTCATACACTGGCATCTTTTTTGTTGATTTTAAAGAAAGGAAAAAAACATTGAATTATGGAACAAGAAATAAAGAACGAAGATGTTAACGAGGAAATCGTTAACGAGGAGCAGGAAACCACTGCTGAAGAACAGGTGGAGGCTGCTGAAACAAAAGAATCGGACAAGAAAGAACTGACACCCGAAGAGAAAATTTCAGAACTGGAGAAACAGATTGAGGAGTTGAAAAATCAGCAACTCTACAAAATGGCGGAATTTGACAATTTCCGTAAACGTGTAATGCAGGAGAAAGCCGACCTTATCAAGAATGGCGGTGCGAAGTTCATCACCACCCTGCTGCCTATCATCGACGACATGGAACGTGCGCAACAGAACATGGATAAATATGAGGATGTGGCAGCCGTGAAGGAGGGGTTAAGCCTCATTATTGACAAGTTCTTCAAACTGATGGCTCAGGAAGGACTGAAGAAGATGGAGGTCGTGGGTCAGCCATTTGATGCCGACCTGCACGAGGCCATTGCTATGGTGCCAGGACAACCTGACGATCAGAAAGGCAAAGTGATGAATTGCATGATGAATGGATATACTCTGAACGATAAAGTCATCCGCTATGCCAAAGTGGCTGTAGCTGAGTAATAAGGTTTAGAGTTGAGGATTTAGAATAAAGAGTTGTAGAAATGTGTGGAGGATTATGACTTTTTAGAGTTTAAGAGAATATCGAGTAAGAGATATAAGACTGTGGCAAAAAGAGACTATTACGAGGTGTTGGGAGTGTCAAAGACTGCTTCTGACGACGAAATAAAGAGAGCCTACAAGAAGATGGCCATCAAATATCATCCCGACCGCAATCCGGGTGACAAAGAGGCTGAGGAAAAATTTAAAGAGGCCGCTGAGGCATACGACGTGTTGCGTGACCCACAGAAACGTCAGCGTTATGACCAGTTCGGACCCGATGCATTCGGACCAGGTGCAGGAGGCTTTGGTAGTGGGCAGGGCATGTCGATGGACGATATCTTCAGCATGTTCGGCGACATTTTTGGCGGTGGCGGCTTCGGGGGTGGCTTCAGAGGCTATGGCGGTTTCGGTGGCGGTGGTCAACGCCGTAAACCGGTCTATAAAGGTCAAGACTTGCGTATGCGCATAGAACTGGACTTGAATGACATTGTGAATGGTGTGACCAAAAAGTTCAATGTGCGTACAGATATTACTTGTCCCTATTGCAATGGCTCTGGTTCTGAAGACGGGCAGGAAACAACATGCAGCACTTGTAATGGCCAAGGCGTAGTGTATAAGACACGTCAAACAATGTTAGGCATTATGCAGACACAAACGGCATGTGACACTTGTCATGGCGAAGGCACAGTCATCAAAAATAAATGTAAACACTGTAATGGCGAAGGCATCGTGAAGGGCGAGAAGCAAGTGGAGGTGGAACTGCCTGCTGGTTTGGTGGAAGGTTATGCCTACAACTTTCAAGGTAAAGGTGGTGCGGGGCGTAGAAATGGTGTGAACGGTGATTTGCAGATTTTGGTGCATGAGAAACCGCATCCAGAACTGGTGCGTGACGGCGTTGACCTCGTATATAACCTTTTGCTTACCATCCCGCAGGCCGTGCTTGGTACCTCCCTGGAGGTGCCGACCCACGATGGAAAGGCAAAAATCACGATTCCTTCAGGCACTCAACCTGGTACAGTGCTGCGCCTGAAGAACAAAGGCATTCCAGATATCAACGCATATGGTAATCAGCGAGGCGATGAAATCATCAACATTTCGGTCTATATGCCCGAAACGCTCTCGAGGGAGGAACGACAAGCAATTGAGACCCTCGCTGGTGGCGACAACATTAAGCCATCGACAAGTATTAAGGACAAAATTTTCAGCCATTTCAGAGCATATTTCAAAAAATAGTGAAGACCTCATAAATGGTGATTTGTGAAAGATGAAGGGTATTGGCTAATGGTTTTTCATTAGCCAATACCTTTTTTAGAAACAAAATCACATCTTTTAGGTATTGTGGGGCATAAAAAATGTGCGTACCTTTGCAACGTGAAACAGAAATGTTATACAGCATTATTTTTTTGAATCTTTACTCATAATAATAAACCAGTGTCGTGAGACACCGCTATCTTGAATTACGTAAACCATAAAATGTTAGAGACAAAAGACCGCTTCTCTTGTTCGTGATGAACATAGGAAGCGGTTTCTCGTTTTCTCGGGACTATCTACAAAGTACGTATAAGACCAGTGGCTATCAACAAAGGTCTATCGGTATAGAATGTCACGGATGTCATGTCTGCCAACGAATCGGCTCATGTCAACATTGCCACGAATTCCGCGAACACTGCCTGTGGCTGAGTATTGCCACATAATATAGTCGAAGTCGCCATACAGGTCTGGCTCAATATAGGAATATGCCGCGATGAAAAATTTGTAGGTACGCAAACGGGAATTGCCGTAAATATGCTTGTTGTAAAAATTCTTCCCCGTATAGATGATTGGTTTTTTACCATATTCGCGCTCGAATAAATCGCATAGTTCAAGCAGACGTGATTGAAAGACGGCATCGGACACTCCATTCATGGCTTCAGCATCAATTACTGGCAAAAGATCTTGTTTTCGGGTGTCAACCCGCGAAACAAAGAGGTCGAACTGTCCCTTGACTGAAAGGTGGGGACGGAAAAATAAGTAACTGCCTACTTTAAGTCCTACCCGTTTGCATTCGTTGAAGTTGTAGGAATAGGTGTCATCCACATTCCCCGTGCCCTCCGTCGCTTTCAAATAGACGTATGTGATTTTGGTGTCTCTTGCCACTTCATCCCAATTGATGCGCCCCTGATAATGACTTACGTCAATACCATGAGCCTCGCTGCCTCCTGTGCCTCGTCCCTGTTTGTTACTGATTGCAAAAAGGGGCATTTCTAATGGAGCCGGATGACGGTCGGGACGTGACTTGCTTGCTACAGGGTCTGGCTGAATCTCAACAACTGTGACATCTGTATGCTTTTGTTTCTTGGGCTTTTCCTTCTTTTGTGCTTGGAGTGTAGTCGCACACAACGAAATGAGAAGGGTCAATAATATATATATGTACGCGCGATGAACGTGTGTCATGTGTTATTGTAAATTTGAGTACAAATGTAGTCTTTTTCGTTCTAATTAGCAACTATTCATAAAACTCTTAACTTTTTTAATGATTTTAAAGACAAAAAATGGCTCTCATATCATAAATAATGACTAATTTTGGCACAAATTTGAAAAAGGAGTAAATGGAAAAGGGCATGACATATTGGTTTGTTTTTATTGGTAACGCATTGCTACTCGAATGTGATAACAAGGACTACCATGTACCTTGCAGCCCTACCCCTCCATTTCCGATGAAAGAGTGGACCCCTCGGCAAGAGTTGCCACTACTAAATGGTGTTCCCTGTATCGCATATAGCCTCAGTGTTCCACCAGAAGACATGAAAGGGCTGGTGACTGTGGGACTAAGAGAATCATGGGCAATACTTCCAGGAGAGTTTTACGACGTAGCCGGAAAGGCTGCAGAACTGCTCTATTGGGACTCAAACACTCGGTATTGTGGCATATGCGGTGCTCCAATGAAACGTGCTACCACTATCAGCAAACAATGTACGAACTGCGGTAAAGAGGTGTGGCCGCAAGTGAGTCCTGCTATCATTGTGAGAATCAGGCGAGGAGATGACATCCTGTTGGTTCATGCAAAGAATTTTCGACGTAGCGAGATGTATGGTTTGGTGGCAGGATTTGTAGAGACGGGCGAGACATTGGAACAATGTGTGAAACGAGAGGTTTCAGAAGAGGTGGGATTAGAAATTACGAATATACGATATTTTGGTAGTCAACCATGGCCCTACCCTTGTGGTATTATGATAGGCTTTACAGCTGATTATATGAGTGGTGAACTGAACTTGCAGGAGGAAGAACTTTCCAATGCCGGTTGGTTCAATCGCAATCATCTGCCTCCGATTCCAGACAAGATGTCAATAGCCAGAAAATTGATTGACGATTATATAGCAGAAAAAGAGACTTGAGAAAGACAAAGAATGTTCAACAATCAATTAAAGAAACAAAACAATGAAAAAGAATCAATTCACATGTTTGGCATTGGCTGCCATTCTTTTGGTAAGCAGTTGCACCAGTTCGTATCAAGCTGCAGGTGGAGTGACAGGCGCAATGATTGGTAGCCAAGTGGGTGGCGCAGTTGGCGTTCTCTCTGGTCATGGTCCATTCCGTGGAGAGAGTGCGGCATTAGGCAGTCTCATAGGTATGGGCATTGGCGCAATTCTAGGCGTGGGCATCTCGTCGCAAATAGAGGAACAGGAACGCGCGGAGGCACGCCGATACGAGGAGCGTGTTCAGAACAGTACGATAGGCAACAATGATGGATACTATGACAACAATGTTGGTTATCAAACAGGAGGTGGTTATCAGGGTACACCCAACACACAAGCCAACTCTAACTACGAGATTGGAAATGATACCTACAATGGTGCTATGATATCTACAGTACTGAGCATATCTGAACTTTCCTATATGGATGCTGATGGTGATGGCTATATCTCTAAGGATGAAACGATTGAGGTGGAGGGGTATATTACTAATACATCTAATTCTATCTTGCGTGACATCGTCATCTACCTGAATGTGAACAATCCGAAGGCTTTCAGTCTTTCACCTTCGCTGACTACCACTTTACAACCAGAACAGAAGATTCGCTATACAGGACGTGTACATTGCAAACGCGCACGTGGCATCGAATCATTAGGCATTAATCTCAATACAGATTATGCAGGAAAACAGTACACAAGCAACAGCCTGTTTGTGGGTATTAAGTAAAAAACTTTTTCAGACATCGATAGTCGGAAGGTTCACAAACGAAAGCCTTCCGTTTCGGATCGGGAAGGTGATGTCAACACGACCTCTCACCTTCCTGTTTTCTGATGTGGCAGGTTTGAATTTCATCTTTTTACACACCCTGATGGCCTCAACATCAAGATCTCTTGTCAGAGAGCGGATAACTTGTGTGTCTTCCACATTGCCTTTGGCATTGACAATGACAGCGATGACAATTCTTCCATCTACCTTTTCGCGATTTTTAGGCTGTTTAAAGTTTTTCTGAAGGTATGCCTTCACGCCCTCATCCCCACCCTTATAATATGGCGGATGGAATTTTCCCCGATTTTGTTCGACCTGCTGCCGAGGAGGAAAATCAAAAAAGAATTGAGCCTTTGTAGATGTTGTAAAAAAAATATAAAAAAGTAATATAAAATATCGCATAATTATAGAGGATTGATGTTTACGGGTTCAAAATTAGTGGAAAGTTTTCTATCTAGCAAAAAAATTCTTCGGAAAGATGGAAAAAATTGAAATTCTTTCATCATGTATCGGAAGAAATGCCTAACTTTGCATTCTATAAGATAAAACTCTAAACAATGTTGTGTGCGCACACAATGTTTTTTCACCTTAGGGGATATTCGAATGAAATGAGGTAAAATTCACACCAAAGAATCAACTTACACAATATATTTTACAATTATCAAATTTAGGACAAAAATGGCTGACGTAAAGAAAATCAAGACAGCGCTCGTATCAGTGTTCCATAAAGATGGACTTGACGAGTTGCTCGCAGAACTGAACAAAAACGGAGTGAAATTCCTTTCAACCGGAGGTACACAAGCATTTATAGAGAGTCTCGGCTACCCTTGCCAAAAAGTTGAAGACTTGACTACATATCCATCAATCTTGGGCGGACGTGTGAAAACACTTCATCCCAAAGTCTTTGGCGGTATTTTGGGGCGTCGCGAATTGGAAAGTGACCAACAAGAAATGGCAAAATATGAAATTCCAGAAATCGACCTTGTCATTGTTGACCTCTATCCATTCGAGGAGACTGTAGCATCTACAAATGACGAGTCAACCATTATCGAGAAAATCGACATTGGTGGTATTTCACTCATCCGTGCTGCAGCCAAAAACTTTAACGATGTTGTCATTGTTCCTAGCAAAGCAGAATACAAACCTCTGCTCGACATTGTTAAGGCACAAGGCGCAGAAACCACAAAAGCACAACGTAAGCAATTCGCAGAACGTGCATTCGCCACTTCAAGTCATTACGACACAGCCATTCACACATACTTCGCAAAATAAAAGAACAAGATTATGGGATTTTTTTCTTTGACTCAAGATATAGCAATGGATCTCGGTACTGCTAACACCATCATTACCGTCAACGGCAAGGTGGTAGTGGACGAGCCATCGGTTGTTGCTCTCGACAAGAAAAACAACAAAATGATTGCAGTCGGTCACAGGGCAAAGATGATGTATGGCAAGGAACATGAAGGCATCCGAACCTGTCGTCCACTACGTGACGGTGTGATTGCAGACTTCTATGCTTGTGAGCAGATGATGCGAGGACTCATCAGGATGGTAAAGACAGGACACCACCTCTTCACACCATCACTCCGTATGGTAATTGGTGTTCCATCTGGATCAACAGAAGTGGAACTTCGTGCTGTTCGTGATAGTGCTGAACATTCGGGGGGGCGTGATGTCTATCTGATTTTTGAGCCAATGGCTGCTGCAATAGGATGTGGCATTGACGTGGAAGCCCCTGAAGGACAGATGATTGTTGATATAGGTGGCGGTTCAACTGAAATTGCTGTCATCTCATTAGGTGGCATTGTTAGCAACAACTCTATCCGCGTGGCTGGTGATGAGTTGACGGCAGACATTCAAGAGTATATGGCGCGCCAGCATAACGTAAAGGTTTCGGAACGCATGGCTGAACGTATCAAGATTAATGTCGGTTCAGCCTTGACAGATCTTGGAGACGAGGCTCCAGAAGATTTTGTGGTGAATGGTCCTAACCGAATCACAGCACTGCCTCTTGAGATTGCCGTATGCTATCAGGAAATTGCTCATTGCATTGACAAAACAATTGCTAAAATCGAGACAGCAGTGCTTCAGGCATTGGAAGCCACTCCACCAGAGTTGTATGCCGACATTGTGAAAAATGGTATCTGGCTGACAGGTGGCGGTGCACTACTTCGTGGTCTTGACAAGCGCCTGAGTGACAAGATTCAGATACCTTTCCATGTGGATGACGATCCCTTACACTCTGTAGCAAAGGGTACTGGCATCGCATTGAAAAATGTCAACAATTTCCAATTCTTGATGAGATAAACGCACATCATGCGTGCACTGATTGACTTAATCATACACAATAAACACTGGTTTGTATTCTTGCTATTGGAGGTGATAAGCCTTGTCTTTCTCTTCAGTTACAACGGATACCAAAAGAGTGTATATTTCACAACAGCTAATGACGTGGTAGGTTCAGCCTACAACGTCATTAGTGGCATTACGTCATACCTCCATCTACAAGAGGAAAACCACGAGTTGGAAACGGCGAATGAGCAGCTGCGTAAAGAAGTGCTTGAGATGCGGCAGCAATTGGCTATTATGGGACAGGACAGCATAAAGCGTCTGCCTGAACTTCCGTTGCAATACAATGTCCTTTCGGCTCAAGTGGTCAACATGACATTGCACAAAGCCAATAATCTTATCACTATCAACAAAGGTGAAGCAGATGGTGTTCGTCCAGAGATGGGAGTTATCTGTTCTAAAGGTGTAGTCGGCATTGTCTATATGACTAGTCGTCATTACAGCATTGTAATGCCATTGCTTAATGTCAATTCGAAGGTTAGTTGCCGACTGCGTAACTCCGAATACTTCGGTTCTTTGGTTTGGCAGCGTGGCTATGCAAACATTTCCTACGTGACAAGTATTCCCCGACATGCTGCGGTGAAAGTGCATGACATTGTTGAGACTAATGGCTTTTCAGACATTTTCCCTCCAGGACTTCCGATTGGCGTGGTACAGAAGATCGGTGACTCACCTGATGGCATGTCATATTACTTACGTGTGAAACTCTATACTTATTTCCCGACTCTCCGCGAAGTGTCGGTCATCACCAACTACCATTCGCCTGAACGTCGTATGCTCGAAGGTTTGACCGAAGACTTCACAAAACAAGACAGTGTCTTAACTTATCAAGATAAAATCAAGGAGCAGGAAGAGCTGCGGAAAAAGTCCGACGAGAAAAAGAACGAAAAAGAGCGTCTTGAACTTGAAAAGATTAAACAACAGTTGGAAAAAGAGTATTCAGCTTCTATGGTATCTTCAACAACCTTCAACGCGGACAACGCAAGCACCGATACAGTCAAATGAATTCAATATTTCTGTCGCGTCTTTTAAGACTCATTCTCTTGTTGCTTTTTCAAGTGATGGTATTCAACCACATTCACTTGTTTGGCTATATCACACCGCTTGTGATAGGCTATATGGTTGTGTGTATGCATCGCAACACTTCACGCACTGAAATTTTGATATGGGGATTCGTCATCGGACTAATTTTCGATATGTTCAGTAATACAGCGGGTATGGCGGCAGGTTCATGCACCCTGATCGCCATGATTCAACCCGTCTTACTCAATATGCTGGCGCCACGTGATTCCGCCGATGATCTCACTCCATCTTTCCATACGTTAGGCTTTGGGAACTACATCTTCTATGTGCTTCTTTTAATGCTTGTGCTGCATGGGCTGTTCTATCTCTTAGATGCATTCACGTTGGCGAATTTCCTTTTGACCCTCATCTCCATCATTGGAAGCACAGTGCTTTCCACCCTCATCATTGTCATTATGGAATTTCTCATACGCCCTCGGAAGGGTGCAATGTACCACATGTAAAAAGTTATGAATAGCCATGCATATGAATATCGTAAGTTTATTCTTGCCGGTATAGCACTTCTTATTGTTCTTTGCTATATCGGTCGCTTGGCATTTCTGCAACTTTCCGATGAGGAATATAAAAGTCGTGCAGATAATAACGCTTTCTTCAACAATATCATTTTCCCAGCGCGTGGTGTCATTTATGATCGAAATGGCGAATTACTTGTTTACAATCAGCCAGCATACGACATTATGGTCATTATGCGCGAGGTAAACAATCTTGACACGCTCGACTTCTGCCAAACTATTGGCATCACACAAAAGCAATTTGACGAACGCATGGCGCTCATCAAAGACCGAAACAAGAATCCTGGCTATTCCACGTACACACAACAACTTTTCATGCCACAAATTGCGGCAGATGAGTATGGGGTTTTTCAGGAAAAGTTATTTCGTTTTCATGGTTTCTACATTCGTGAACGCACCATTCGACGTTATGCTACAGATAACTGTGCCCATATTCTTGGTGATGTGGCAGAGGTGTCACAAAAGGAGGTGGACAACGATGATTATTACAATCCTGGCGATTACATTGGCAAACAAGGAGTGGAAAAGAGTTATGAACAAGAACTACGAGGTGTAAAGGGTGTACAAATCCTTTTGCGCGATGCTCGAGGACGGATTCAAGGCCACTATCGCAATGGTGCGCTTGACCGTAAACCTATACCGGGCAAGAACCTCACACTTTCTATAGATGCTAAATTGCAAGCACTCGGTGAACGTCTGATGGAAGGAAAAATGGGTGCCATTGTTGCCATCGAACCAAAAACTGGAGAAATTCTTTGTATGGTTAGTGCCCCCAGTTACAATCCACACCGTATGGAAGGCAAACAGCGTGGTGCACAAATGATGGAGATGCAGCGCGACCCTATGAAGCCCATGCTCAACCGAGCCATTTCTGGAACATACCCTCCAGGTTCTACGTTTAAGACATCGCAAGGACTGACCTTTTTGCAGGAAGGCATCATTACTTCCTCTACCGCATATCCTTGTTATCGTGGTTTCGTCACTAAGGGTATGCGAGTGGGTTGCCATGGGCACGGCTCTCCCCTTCCCCTCATTCCAGCCATAGCCACATCCTGCAATGGATATTTCTGCTGGGGACTTTACCATATGCTGAACAACCGTACAAAATACAACAGTATTCAAGAAGCCATGACCACATGGAAAGATTATATGGTGTCAATGGGTTTCGGCTATAAATTGGGTGTTGACCTTCCTGGTGAGGTGCGTGGCATGATTCCCAATGCTGATTATTATGATCGTCGGTTAGGTAAATGGAATGCACTCGGTGTCATCTCAATTGCTATCGGCCAAGGCGAGGTGACACTCACTCCGCTCCAAATAGCCAACCTTGGCGCCACTATCGCCAATCGTGGTTACTACATCACTCCTCACATCGTTAAGCACATCGATGGTGGGCAAATTGCCGACAGTCTCATGGTAAAGCATCGGACAAAAGTGGACAAGCAATATTACAACATGGTTGTGGAAGGCATGCGTAAAGCAGTGATTGGTGGAACCTGCCGTAGTGCCAACACCTCCATGTATGAAGTGTGTGGCAAGACGGGGACAGCACAGAACAGAGGAAAAGACCATTCCGCTTTCATGGGGTTCGCTCCTAAGGATAATCCCCAAATCGCCATTGCCGTATATGTGGAGAACGGCGGCTTCGGTGCTACATTCGGAGTTCCAATTGGTGCATTGATGATGGAACAGTTCATCAATGGCAAACTCTCGCCAGCCAGTGAGGCAAGAGCTGTATCATTCCAGAACCGCCATATTGATTACGGAACAAGAGAAAGATAAACGATAGCAATGATAGGACAAGAAAAAAGCTACAAAAGTATATTCCTCAGCATCGACTGGATAACCATCCTGCTCTACGTGATACTCATCATATGGGGATGGTTCAGTGTGTGTGGTGCTTGCTATGACTACAACAATCCAGACCTTTTCAGTTGGGAAACCAATTCGGGAAAGCAGATTGTATGGGGTGGCACATCATTGGTGTTGGCTGCCGTGTTGATGCTTATCGAAAAACGTTTCTATGACACTGCTGCCTATGTCATCTATGTGGCAATGATGCTATTGCTGCTTGTCACCATCTTCATCGCTCCCGACACAAAAGGTTCTCGTTCCTGGTTGCCTATTGGCTCGTCAGTCAAGATACAGCCTGCAGAATTTGCCAAGTTTGCCGTAGCGTTGGCACTCGGAAAACTGATGGACAAGTATGGGTTCAGCATACGGAAGACCAAAGATATTGGAATTGCCATCGCATTGATTCTCATTCCGATGCTACTTATCATCGCCCAAAAGGAAACCGGCTCAGCCCTCGTCTATTGCGCCTTTTTCCTCATGCTTTATCGCGAAGGCATGACAGGTTCTTTGTTGTTCAGTGGATTTGCCTGTGTGCTTTATTTTGTGGTTGGCATGAAGTTTAGCGAAGACTATATTGTCAACATGCCAGTATCTATCGGTGAGTTTACAGTCCTGCTGCTGGCCATGATTTTCACTGTTGGGATGGTGTGGGTATATTGTCGCAACCTGACGGCAGTAAAAATCATCTCATGCATTTGTTTCGGAGGGACACTCATAGGCATGCTGTTTTCCATCTTTGTCATCCCTTTTGATGTCTGCTGCATTATGCTTGGACTTTGTGTTCTGATGATTGGCTATATTATCGGGGTGGCATTATACACTCGTATGATTCGATATGGACTTATCGCCCTTTTCGCCATCGTCTCAACCTCCTTTTTCTACATTACCGACTCGCTATTTGAACACCTTGACAACCACCAGCGTGTGCGCATTGAAGTTCTGTTAGGCATGAAGGACGACCCTCGTGGTGCAGGCTACAACGTCAATCAAGCGAAGATAGCCATTGGCTCTGGCGGCTTGTTGGGAAAAGGATTCCTCAACGGCACACAGACTAAATTGAGATATGTGCCCGAGCAGCACACCGATTTCATCTTCTGTACGGTGGGTGAAGAAGAAGGTTTTGTCGGCTCTGCAGGTGTGCTCATTGTTTATCTGTTATTTATCTGGCGACTTATTGCAGTGGCAGAACGACAAACCGACACCATGGGGAGAGTTTATGGCTATTGTGTGCTGTGCATCTTCCTTTTTCACCTTTTCATCAATGTGGGAATGGTGCTCGGTTTGACTCCTGTCATCGGCATTCCCCTTCCCTTTTTCAGTTACGGTGGTTCCTCTCTTTGGGGATTCACGTTGCTACTCTTCATCTTCCTCCGCATGGATGCAGAAAGAAACCTCAAACGACAATAGGCTTATAAAACCAATATAAACAACAATCAAAAAAACAAGAATGAACAAAACAACAATCAAGAAGCCCGAGGCAATCAGGTGGCACCACTTCTCACGCCACGGCGATGCCATTTTCCTCAGTTTGAAGAAGGAAATTCGTATCAGCGTGCTCAGTGTTGCCACCTTGGCTGTTACCTGTCCCAATTCGTCGGCTGCAAGGATGGCAATGAACCAACATTCGACATCCGTGGAACAGATTAACAATGCCAGCGCATCTTCTTCTGGTGGAGAAGACAATCTGCTTGACCTCACAGCGCTTCAGCATGGTGATTTGCTCTTTTGTGTGGCAAGTCCCTCGCGTGATGGCATTGCGCAAGCCATCGTCACTGTAACTGAAGGCATAGACCTTCAGCGAGTTTCTCATGTAGCCATCGTATGTATTGAATCATCTGGTACATACGCACTCGAAGCCTCAGGCGAACATGGCGTGTGGCTTCATCCAATCAATGCATTCTTTGACCATTGTGACCATACCTCAGCAGGCAATCCGATGGTATTGCTCGGCAGACTCAAGGACACGTCCAATGTCGCTGCATCGGTAGAGATGGCAAAAACCTATCTTGGCAGACCATACGATTATCAATACATGCCAAGCGATTCGGCACTCTATTGCAGCGAACTCATCCACTTTTCGTATTTTGATACTGAAGGGAAAGAGATCTTCCCTCAAGTGCCCATGTCTTTCCACGACAAGAGCGGCAATATCACGTCCTTCTGGAAAGATTACTATCGACAGTGGAACATGAGTGTACCTGAAGGTTGGCCAGGTACAAATCCTGGTGGTATCAGCCGAAGTGAGAAAATTGAAATGATTGGAAAATTCTTTTAACTACATAAAACAATGAAAAAACTGATTTTAACAATAGTCGCTACATGGATGATAGCAGCAATATTGAATGCGCAAGAGAACAAGACTGCATACGAGATAAGTTTGGAAGAAACGGAGGTGGTGGGTACCCGTGCCCCATTGCCAGCCGACAAGGCTGTGCGTCTCGTTCAAGTAATTAACCGACAAGACATTGAAGCGTCAAGTGCCAGTTCCGTCAACGACCTGCTCAAACTAGCGGCAGGAGTCGATGTGCGCCAACGTGGTGGCTTTGGCATCCAGACAGACATAGGTGTGAATGGCGGTACAGAAGACCAACTGACCATCCTACTCAACGGCGTCAACATCAGCAACCCCCACACGGGACATTTGGCTGCCGACTTCCCTGTGAATGTGGATGACATCGAACGCATTGAAGTGATTGAGGGTGGAGCCAGCCGGGTGTATGGCAGTCAGGCATTTGCCGGTGCCATCAACATTGTGACACGCACCGAAAAGGAGAGCAGCGTGGGCGCCCATCTGCAGGGTGGTTCCTATGGCACTTTCGGAGTCAATGCCCATGTGTCGCTGAAAGGTAACCACTTCAACAACCGCATCAGTGGAGGATATGCCCGAAGCGACGGCGGAACCTACAATGACGATTTCAACAAAGGCAATGCTTATTGGAACGGTAAGTACGAGAGTCAACTCTTCGATGCGACGTTTCATGCTGGATTGAGCACCATGAACTATGGCGCCAACACCTTCTACGGCACAGGCTCAGATTCCCAATATGAGCAAGATCGTCGCTACCTCATTGCTGCACAGGCAGAATACAAAGGAAAAATCCATGTACCCATGCAGGTGTATTGGAATCGTTCTCTTGACCACTATGTTTGGTGGCGTGCCAATCCTGAAGCCTACCAGAATTTTCACCAAACCAACGTTTATGGTGCAAACCTCAATGCCTACACTACATGGGCATTAGGTAAAACTGCTATTGGTGTGGAATTCCGCCGTGAGAACATCCTCTCCACCCGTCTGGGTAAGGAGATCCCCGAAGCCGAGCAACACAAATACAAAGTGCCAGGATGGGATGAGTATTACAAATATAAGGATGGGCGAAGTAATGTGGGGCTTTATCTCGAACACGACATTCTCTTCGATCATCTGACTCTTTCACTCGGCATACTTGCCAACCACAACACCTCGGTAGATGGTGGTATGAAATTCTACCCTGGCATTGACCTCTCATGGCGACCTGCTGACCGATGGAAATTCTATACATCCTTTAACCAAAGCCTCAGAACACCCACATACACAGACCTTTATTACAATGGTCCAGGACTGACGGGAAACTCTCAACTGAAGCCGGAGAAGAGCACCGATTGGCATATAGGAGCCAGTTACACGGGGATTTTTTTCAAGGTACAGGTCAAGGGATTTTACCGCAAGGGAACTGACATGATTGACTGGGTAAAGTATCAAGATGCAACCAACTACACTACCGCCAATAGTGACATTGACAACATTGGTGCTGAAGCTTTTATGGTTTTTGATTTTGCCAGACTTTGGGGAGAAAGGTCCATCCCTCAACGACTCACCCTCAGTTACTGCTACAACTACAAATATCGCGTCAATACCGAGCAAAAGGCAAACTATGCCTCACGCATGACCTTCCTCCGCCACAAATTTGTCGCCTCGTTCTATCACCGTATTGTCAGCAAACTCACGGCACAGTGGGACTTCACCCTCAAAAATCGTGAAGGGGAGTTCGACAATGCCAAGACGAAAGAACACCAGAGTTATGGCACCTATGGTACACTCGATTTGAAGATTCAGTGGACTGAACCTCATTATTCTCTCTATGTACAAGCAAACAATCTCACATCCCACCGCTACTACGACTTTGCCAACATCGAACAGCCAGGTGTGTGGCTGATGGCAGGAATCAAGTGTCGTTTGGCTTTTTAGTGTGGAGAAAGTTTTTATACTATAGATTACAAATCAAATATTGGTTATATAAGTCAGAAAAGAATACCAGAAATGGTATTCTTTTCTTTGTTTCATAAATTATTTGATTGCTTTTTTGTAACTTTGCAACGATTTTATATTGATATGAGAAAACCCTTACACATTATTATATATATAGTCGTGCTGCTTTTCGGCCTACCTGCTTCGGCAATAACTGATGGGGGGCAGTTTGTGGTGGTGCTCGATGCTGGTCACGGTGGTAAAGACCCCGGAGCCATCGGTTCGAAATCGACCAACCGTGAGAAAGATATCAATCTGGGCATCACGCTGGAAGTGGGACGGCTGCTGAAAGCAAACTGTCCCGATGTGAAATTGATATATACAAGAAGCACAGACGTATTCGTCGAACTGGGACGACGTGCCGAGATAGCCAACAAGGCAAAAGCAGACCTCTTTGTGAGTATCCACACCAATGCATTACCGAAAAATGCCAGAAAAGCAACTGGCGTGCAATCCTACACCCTGACCCTGCGCACAGCATCAACCAATCTGGCAGTAGAAAAACGGGAGAACTCCGTCATTGCGCTTGAAGGCTCAGCAGCCAAGAAATACAATTACAATCCTTCGCCCGAAAGCAACATTATGTTCGAACTGATGCAAGATCACGACATGAAAGAAAGTGTGAACTTTGCCAAGATGGTACAGAGCGAGATGGTTCACACAGCCGGAAGGACTGATATGGGCGTGCTGCAGGCAAACCTTGCCGTGCTTCGCCTCACCTATATGCCCAGTGTACTGCTCGAAGTAGGCTATATCTCCACCCCCTCCGAAGAGCAGTTCCTCATGTCCACCTCCGGACGTCAAACGATGGCGAAGAGTATCTACAACGCCATCGTGAAGTACAAAGCACAAAAGACCGGTAAGGAATCCAAACTGGAGAAAACCGTTCCAGACCCTGCAACAGAACAACCGGAGGAACAAAACGCATCGGTATCGGAAACAGCATCCGCAGTCACACCACCAGCAGCCCCATCAGCCGACAACGGCAAAACGACAGGCGGGAAGAAGACTGTCTATAAAGTGCAAGTGCTCGCTGGCGGCGCAAAACTGAAGAGCAACGACAAGCAATTCAAGGGACTAACCTGCGAGATGCACGAAAAGAACGGGCGCTACACCTACACCTACGGCTCCGCGACCACGATGGACGAAGCAAAAAAACTACGCCAGTCCATCCTCGACAAATTTCCACAAGCATTCATCGTGACATTTGAAGAATAATAATATGAAAATCAGCAAAGAAATTAAAATTGCCTTAATGGCAGTCCTTTCTGCCATCATCGTCTATGTAGGCATCATCTTCCTCAAGGGACTTAAACTCTTTAACGACGAAGTATCCTATTTCGTGGAAATCGCCGACATTCAAGGCATGCCGACCGCATCCGACGTGCGCGCCAATGGACTGAAAGTGGGCACCGTGAAAGCCATCACATTCAATCCCAATCGCCAAGACCTCACGGTCGAAATCACTATTGACCCCAAATTTCAGATTCCACAAGGCAGCAGCGTTTATATGACAAAAGAAATGTTGGGAAGTGCCATGATGAACTTGAAACTGGGTCCTAACCCTAATGCTGTTCTCCATCCGGGCGACACGATTCTGGGAGAACCCCTTGTGGACCTCATGACGGAAGCAGGCAAAGTGCTGCCCCAAGTCGAAGCCATGTTCCCCAAGGTGGATTCTATCCTGAATGCACTCAACACGCTGTCACACGATCCAGCCATCACCACGTCACTTCACAACATGGAAGCCGTGTCAGCCGACTTGCGCACCACCACCACAAGAATCAATGGGTTGCTTGGCAACGATGTTCCTCAACTCATGGCAAAAACCAACACCATCTTCAACAATTTGGAAACAACCACCAACAATCTCAATCAGATAGACATGGTGGGAATGGCACAAAAAGCTGATGCCACAATGAATGGTTTGCAGGAGATGACCTTCAAGATGAACACAGCCATGAACAGCAAAGACAACTCGCTAGGCATGCTGATGAACGACAATTCTATTGCACTACATCTTGATTCAACCATGTTGAACTCCTCCAAACTGCTTGAGGACTTCAGACTGCACCCCAAACGCTATGTTCATTTCTCTCTCTTCGGTAGGAAAGACAAGCAAAAATGAGCAAAGGGGAAAAACACAAGAGAGGTTGTTATTTGAATTTTGTTCAAACAACAACCTTTTCTTTCGCGGACGATTTTGAAGAGATAGAAAACCTATCAAAAACAAACAATTAGCGGCAATAAAAAATATTTTGAACGGATTGTTTCATACGTGAAACAAATATATAACAAACTAATAATCAATATAAAGGAAAAAACAAACACGAATCAAGACCTTTAAGAACTTAATAAACGTAAATGACTGAAATGAAGCACTTTTAAGAGTGCGATTTCAAACGGCAAGAAAAATAAATTTTGCCGTGTCGAAAAAAAAAGCGAACTTTGCATTCGTAAAAATCACATGAGAATCGCCAAATCTTAAAAATGGTAGAAACAGAACAAAATCCAAAACTCTTGTGGGGGAAATGCCTCGATATCATTCGAGACAATATCACCCCAGAACAATTCGCGGCATCATTTGCATTCGTCGAACTTCATAGTTTCGAGGATGGCAAACTGATTCTTGATGTGCCCAGCGAATTTGTGAAGAGACTTTTGGAGGAAAACTTCCTGCCTCTTATGGCATCTACCTTTAAGCGCGTGTTTGGTAACAGCATCCACAAATTATATTATAATGTAAAGGTGGTGAACACCAAACGAGGTGGTGAAGTGAGGGAAATGGCAAACATGTCGCAGAAAGTGACTAATGGTCCTTCACGCAAAGATGTTCGCAAGTCTCCTGGCGATGTAACCGCACCACAGGTGCAGGACCTCGATTCTCAATTGATAGCCGACTACAGATTTGACAACTATATTGAAGGTGAGAGCAATCGCTTGGCACGCTCTGTCGGCGAATCCATTGCCAATAACCCTGCCAAGACTTTCAACCCCTTCTTCGTATATGGTCCATCAGGATGTGGAAAGACCCACCTCATCAACGCCATTGGGTTGAGCATCAAGGAGCAACATCCACAGATGCGTGTGCTATACTTGTCTGCACACCTTTTCACCGTACAGTACACCGATGCTGTGCGCCAAAACAAGGTCAATGAATTCATTCGATTTTATCAAACCATTGATACGCTGATTCTTGACGATGTGCAGGAACTTTCAGGCAAGGGAGCGACCCAAAACACGTTCTTCCACATTTTCAATCATCTGCAACGTAACAACAAGCAGATTATCCTTTCAGCAGACCGTCCTCCCATCGCCATTCAAGATTTGGAGGATCGATTGCTCACTCGTTTCAAGTGGGGTATGCAGGCTGAAATTGAGAAGCCCACGCAGAACTTGCGTCTCAACATTCTCTCTGCCAAAGTGGAAAAAGAAGGACTGAACATCCCTGCCAACGTGCTCAAGTTCATTTCCGAAAATATCGATGACAGCGTGCGCGACCTTGAAGGAGTCATCAACTCACTCATGGCATACTCCGTTGTCTATAACTGCGACATCAATATGGCATTGGTTCGTAAAATCATGCCACGGTTCGTAGAAAAGCAGAGCAAAGAACTTACGATTGATGATGTGAAGCAGTCTGTCTGTGACCATTTCAATCTGAAAGTCAATCAACTTGACTCACGCACCCGTACTCAGCAAGTTGCCTATGCACGCCAAGTGGCAATGTATCTGGCAGCCCATTTGACTGATAAGTCGCATGTGCAGATTGGTGTCCATATCGGCAACCGAAACCACGCAACCGTCATCCACGCTTTGAAGCAGATTAAGGACATGATGGAAGTGGATGAAAAAGTGCGTCAAGATGTTGAAGAACTGATGGATACGCTCCATGTATCACATTGAAACAAATCGCCACATGATGCGAAGCATCGTCAGAAAAAACGAGGCTTAGTAAAGAAAGTGGACGACATACGATAACAACAGAACATACTAACCAATTCCTATAGATAACTTATGTTTAATGGAGGGGAGGGCTCGTGGTGAGTCCTCCCCTTTTCGTGTTTTTTCTATTCTGTTGTAATTCTATCTTTTCGATTCTTTCCCTTCCTGTTCTAACCCTTTCTTTTCTTGACTTTTTCGGATTCTCCATTATTTCAAGAATCCCTGATTCTTCAACGCCTTCAACAATCCCTCAGACATAGCCTCATTGTCTTTCCTGGTGTAACGGCAATCGGTGAACACCTGTGCCAGATTCTCCTTCTTGTTGATTTCCACAAACTTTTTGTTCTCCTCCAGTTGCTCCTTGAAATAATAGATGATGTCCAGTTGGTCAGGTGAGTAATCATGATACGTTTCTTCGTGGATGTATGCCAAGTGCGGCAAACGATCTGGTTGTTCAGGATTTTCGTCAGGCACCCCTATGGTGATGGTGGCGATAGGGAATGTTAACTTGGGTAACTTCAGCAAATCAATGATTCCCTGTGGATTGTAAAGTGTTGTGCCCAGATAGCAAGTGCCGTAACCCTCATCCTCTGCCAAAGTGCAGAAAGCCTGTACATATAATAAGGTGTCGCTTACTGCATTCAGGAATGAAAGGTAATTGTCATAACCCGCATCAGCGTTGCGCTGTTCACACCATCGGGTGAAACGATTGAAGTCGGCACAAAATGTGAGCACCACAGGAGCCCCTTTCACCATTGGCTGTCCGAAATGCAAAGGCGAGAGTTTCTCCTTCATCTCTTCCGAGCGTGTCACGATCACACTATACAGCTGCATGTTTCCCATCGTTGCGGCCCTCGATGCCTGGAAGAGCAGTGCGTCCAATTTCTCCTGAGGAATGTCTTCCTGCTTATACTTACGGATAGTCCGTCTATTGCTGAATGATGCCATAAGATATTTACATTTTAATGATTTGCGATTTACAATTATGCAAAGATAAGCATTTCCTGCCACATTTATTTTGTCATGTCGTAAAATCCCCGTATTTTTGCCATTAGTTAACAATCTTACGCATCAAAACCGTTCGATTGCAAAATGTCAAATCGTAAACAACCAGATATGGCACCTGTACAATCTTTATCCGCCACGATTCTAAATAAATTGGCAGAATTTGGCGAAAAGAAACTGAAAAAAGCGTTGAAGCCTTACAACCCCGAGTGCGAAGTGAATAAGGAGCGTGAGGAACTCTTGTCGTTGCTTGACAACGAAATTTACTCCTTCCGCCCCCAGTTTGAAATCACCGAGAAACGTCCCGTCAGTCTTGAATGTGATGTGGTCAAATTCCAAAACAAAAAGGAGAAATGGGTCGCATTCGTTGGATTGCTCGACGGCTATCCCTACGAAATCTTTACAGGAGTGCTTGACGACGAAGATGGCATCGCGCTTCCCAAGACCGTCACCAAGGGACACATCATCAAGCATATCGACGAGGAGGGCAACAAGCGCTATGATTTCACTTTCGTCAACCGACGTGGCTATAAGACCACGGTCGAAGGACTCTCTGAACGGTTCAATAAGGAATACTGGAATTATGCCAAACTCATCAGTGGCATTCTTCGCTACAGGATGCCTCTAACAAACGTCATTAAACTAGTTGGTTCTTTGCAACTTGAGAACGAAAACATCAACACATGGGCAAATGGTGTGGCACGTGCATTGAAGAAATACACCAACGGCGAAGACGACTCCATGGAGGACACGAATCTTAAGGACGACAATCACAATGCAGAATAAAATCATCCTCAAGGGACTGCGTCTCTATGCTTATCATGGAGTGATGGAACAAGAGCGCAAGGTGGGTGCCTACTTCACCATCGATTGTGAAGTGGAATGCGACATGTCTGTAGCCATTCAGACAGATTTCCTCTATGCCACCATCAGTTATGCCGATATTTATGGAACCATCAAGCGCGAAATGGAAAAATCCTCCTTCCTCGTTGAACATGTGGCAGGGCGTATTGCCAAAGCCATCCTCGATGAATACCCCAAGGCACAATCCGTCCGCATTCGTCTGCTGAAGGAGAACCCTCCTATGGGTGCCGACTGTCAAGGAGCAGGTGTGGAAATTGTGGAAAGTAGAGAGGAAAAAAGTTAATTGACAATAGATAAATGATTAAATAGCCAAAAACATGAGTACAACAACCAACAAAATGACCAACTACCGTTGGGTCATCTGTGCGATGCTTTTCCTCGCCACCACGGTCAACTACATGGACCGTCAGGTGCTCTCACTCACGTGGAAAGACTTCATCGCCATCGATTTCCATTGGAGCGATGCCGACTACGGTTTCATCACCGCCGCATTCTCCATTTTCTATGCCTTCATCTCCCTCTTTGCCGGAAAGTTCATCGACTGGATGGGAACGAAGAAAGGCTACATCTGGGCCATTGTTATTTGGAGTATTGGTGCATGTCTGCATGCTGGCTGCGGCATTGCAGCCATGTGGATTGCCGACCTTCCCAACGAAGAGGCTCTGCGTGCCGTTCGGGCTGGTACCGACCTCGCCCTGCTCATCTCTACCGCCAGCGTGTGGCTCTTTCTTGCCTGCCGCATCGTGCTTGCCACAGGTGAGGCTGGCAACTTCCCTGCTGCCATCAAGGTGACAGCCGAGTATTTCCCAAAGAAAGACCGTGCCTTGGCCACCTCCATCTTCAATGCAGGTGCTTCTGTAGGTGCGCTTGCAGCTCCGCTCACCATTCCCATTCTGGCAGAAAAGATGGGTTGGGAAATGGCATTCATCATTATCGGTGCCATCGGTTTCGTTTGGGCTATCCTTTGGGCTGTACTTTACAACCGTCCGGCCGAGAGCAGTCGTGTGAATGCAGCCGAACTCGCCTACATTCAGCAAGATGCTAATGCCTCAGTTTCCGAGGAGAAAGCCACAAAAAACTCCAACCGAGAGCAAGCCAACGACAACCTTCAGATTCCATTCCTCAAGTGCTTCACCTATCGTCAGACATGGGCATTCATCGTGGGTAAACTCCTCACCGATGGCGTTTGGTGGTTCTTCCTCTTCTGGGCACCAGCCTATTTCTCTGAGCTCGGATACAAATCCTCCGACCCTATGGGACAGGCACTCATCTTCGTGCTCTACCTCATCGTCACTGTAGTCAGCATCGGTGGTGGCTATCTGCCTAAGTTCTTCGTGGAGAAGAAAGGCATGGAGCCTTATTCCGGCCGTATGATAGCCATGCTCATCTTCGCCTTCTTCCCCATCTTCGCCATGTTTGCACAGCCATTGGCAGACACCTCTGTGTGGTGGCCCTGCATCATCATCGGTTTGGCAGGCGCAGGACACCAGTCGTGGTCAGCCAACCTCTACTCCACCATCGGCGATATGTTCCCCAAGTCTGCCATTGCCTCCATCACAGGTATCGGCACTATGTTTGGCGGTCTTTGTTCTTTCGCCATCAACTGGGGCAGCGGTTTGCTCTTCACCTATGCCGATCAGCAGGGAGAAGCCTTTCAGTTCTTCGGTGTGACAGGCAAACCTGCCGGCTACATGATTGTCTTCTGCTACTGTGCTGTCGCCTACCTCATTGCCTGGGCACTCATGAAGGTGCTTGTGCCGAAGTATAAGCCCATCACGAAGTAAACATACACGTTTAATAGCGGACATACATATCCGATTGACCGACCACGACGTAATCGATTCACCGACTACGTCGTGGTTGTTTTTTATAGCCCTGTTAGAACCTCTTTACCGACGTGGGGCACATCGATTCACCGACGTGGGGCACATCGATTCACCGACGTAGGGCACACCGATTCACCGACGTGGGGCACGTCGGTAAAGAGGCAGTAGAAACATCGTTGGAAGGGCTTGGGAAAAATCGACATGGAGGCTATGAAAAAATAACAATCAGAAAATGTATGAAATAAGCCACAAAAAAGTGGAGAAATGTGTCCCTTGAATAAAAAATTATTGTTTTTCGATAAAATTTTCTCGTTTTTATTTGGAAGTTATTAGAAGTTGTTTTATCTTTGCACCGAAAATAATTATCGAATTACAATAAATTAGTCAAATAAAACAATAAATGGCCATATAATATACATTATTAATAATAACCACTAAAACAACAAAACTTATGAAAAAGAAATTTAACTTGTATTGCGGACTGCTGATTGCGGCTATCGTGTTTGGTATCGGCTTGACCATGTTTGAGACAGGCTACAGGATGTACCAAGGTGGAAAAATAGGATGGGAACAGGCAGAAAAAGATCGCATGACTGGGGTGAAGCGTGACCCATTTTGGAGCATAAATCTAATGAACAGATTGACACCTGTGGAAATGATGCCAAAAGGTGAACTACTGATAGGTATGAATGTTAATGACAGCATTGTCAATCTGAAAACCGGTGAGAAGATGCCGATGATGACAGTGCAGGCACTTGTTCTCCCAGAGAATGGCAAGAACAGAATGAGAGTGATGCAAGGCATCAGTTTGATTGGGAGTTTCCTCATTATTGTATTCTTGGTGGCATTCATCAAACTGGTCATTTCGGTGAACAAAGGACGCCTCTTTGAGGAGAGTATGGAGACACAATTGGCATGGGGCGGTTGGGCCGTGTTTGGCATGTATCTGCTGGGCTGGGTAAGCACGCTCTACAACTATTTCCTCAACGTACATGAATTTGAGTTTGAGGCGTATGATCTGAGCATCCTCCAGAAACCTGACATTGCCCTACTCTACTCTGCCTTCGGTATGCTGCTGGTGGGACAGATTTTCAAGATTGGACGGACAATGAAAGAGGAGCAGGAGTTGACGATTTGAGATTAGAATTTGAAAGATTATAAGACCTAAATAATTAAACAACGAATATGATGAATAAGAATCGTGTTTTATGGGCTTGCTTCATTCTGATAGCAATGGTGGTCGTTGCTTTATTGGGAGTAGTCCTTTACCAACTTCTGACAGGCGATGAAGTGACCACCAACACATGGTGCTTCATTACTATAGCCGCATGCAGTCTTGTGAACACTTACATTATACTTTCTCACAATCAAAGAACACTGGAACCATGATTATCGTAAATTTAGATGTAATGATGGCTCGGCGCAAGATGTCGTCGGGTGAACTGGCTGAAAAGATCGGCATCACGCAGGCAAACCTGTCGGTGCTGAAGACGGGCAAGGCGAAGGCGGTGCGCTTCTCCACACTGGAGGCTATCTGCAAAGCCTTGGATTGCCAGCCGGGAGATATTTTGGAGTTTAAAGACAATTGATAGTTAAAATTATAACTACAAATCATAGAAACAACTAAACAAATGAAAAAAGTACTTTACCCTATTTTGGTTATCGTTCTGTTTCTTGTGGTACAATCATTCGCAGGAATAGGAGTTGCCATCTTCGGAATAATTAAGGATCCCGATTTCTTCCATCAGATGAATGGAGGTGATCCCAATCAAATCATTAATAAGTTGTTCAGCGATGATTCGCTGGCATGGGCTTTGATTATCAGCGATATTGTCATTGTCGGCATCATCGCCTTGCTGAAAATGATTAACTGGAAAACGGTGCTGAACTTCCGAATGATTGAATGGAAATGGGGCTCCATAGGCATTATGGCTGCTGTTTTCGGCATCTTTGTTCTCGACATCATGGCGGAATGGTTTCAATTGCCCAACGAAATGGAGGGAGTGTTCAACAACTTGTCCAACTCGCTGGTTGGCGCACTAAGCATTGCCATTCTCGGTCCTATCGCAGAGGAATTCATCTTCCGCGAGGGCATTCTCGGCTATATGCTGAGAAGTGGCATGAACAAATGGGTGGCAATCACGGCAAGTGCATTAGTCTTCGGCATCATCCACTTGAATCCCGCACAGGTACCATTTGCTGCAGGGATAGGCTTTATTTTCGGCATCATATACTATAGGACAGGAAACATCGTTATTACAAGTATCCTGCACATTCTGAACAACAGCGTGGCGGTGTGGCAGATGTACTCGCTGGGCGATGCAGCCAAAGACTTCAGCTTGACAGAAATATTGGGGACTGCGGATATCGCTGCCGTCATTATATGCGGGTTCCTGTGCATCAGCCAGTTGACTAAATTCTGGAAATATTATCAGACGAGGCAAGAGTTCAACTTCTATTCAGCAACCAACGAAATCAGTCTGATTGTTGAACAACCAACCAACGAAATCAACCTTTTGACAGAACAGACAACAGACGATATTAACTTAAACTCACAAAATAATGAAGCAGTTCTTTAAGTATGTATGCGCCACTGTAGTGGGCATCTTTGTAGTGGTTGCCATCATCACCATCCTTTCCATTTTCAGTTTGGTAGGCATGGCATCAATGGGCAATAGCCTGACAAGTGTGAAAGACAACAGCGTGCTGGTCATCCAGTTGCAGGGAAGCATCAACGAACGTAGCGAAGAGAATCCCTTTGGCGAGATTCTCGGCAATGCCGTGTTGACAGACCAAGGATTGGATGACATTCTCAAAGCCATTGAACATGCAAAGACAGACCCTAAAGTGAAGGGCATCTATTTGGAGGCAGGTACTTTTGCCGGTGCCATGCCTGCCACCTTGCAGAGCATCCGCAAGGCATTGCTCGACTTCAAGAAGGAGGGAAAGTTCATTGTTGCCTACGGTGACCAATACACCCAGGGAGCCTATTATCTGTGTTCGGCAGCCGATTCGGTGATTGTCAATCCACAGGGCATCATTGACTGGAGCGGTATGAGCAGCACCGTGACCTACTACAAGGAACTGCTCGACAAGGTGGGTGTGAATATGCAGGTGGTGAAGGTCGGCACCTACAAGAGTGCGGTGGAACCTTTCCTGTTGAGCCAAATGAGCGATGCCAACCGCGAACAGATTGAGACCTACAACGGTGAAATTTGGAGTGAAATCACCAAGGCTGTCAGCAAGAGTCGTGGCATCAGCGAGGCAAAACTGAATGAACTGGCTGACTCCATGATGCTGCTACGTGAAGCGACTCTCTACAAGAAAGAAAAACTCGTCGATAAGATTGCTTACAGCGATGCCGTAAAACAGACGATTGCCAACATGATGAAGGTAGACAGTCCTGACGACTATAACACCATTTCGGTGAAGGACCTGGCAGGCATTGCCAATAGCGAGCCCAAAGGCATCAGTGGCGATGTGGTGGCAGTGTATTATGCAGTAGGTGACATCGTGGAGGAAGCGTCTTCTGAATGGAACTATTCGCCTGAAATTGTGGGTAAGACCGTATGTAAGGACTTGCAGAAACTGGCTGATGACGACAACGTGAAGGCTGTGGTGCTGCGTGTCAATTCAGGTGGCGGCTCTGCCTATGCCAGTGAGCAAATCTGGCACGAGGTGATGAACATCAAGACCAACAAACCTATCGTTGTGAGCATGGGCGACATGGCTGCATCGGGAGGCTACTACATCAGTTGTGCAGCCAATTACATCTATGCTGAACCCACCACGATCACAGGCTCCATTGGCATCTTCGGCATGTTCCCCGATGCCAGCAAATTGTTGAACGACAAATTAGGCATGCATTTCAACACCGTGAAGACCAACCAATTCTCCGACTTCGGCGACATTTCCCGTCCATTCACCGAACAAGAGCGTGCCATTGCCCAGAAGTACATTAACAATGGCTACGAACTCTTCACGAAGCGTTGTGCCGATGGTCGCAAGATGAAGCAGGACGACATCAAAAAGATTGGTGAGGGTCGTGTGTGGACAGGTATCCACGCCAAACAAATCGGACTGGTGGATGAACTCGGCAGTCTTGACCAAGCCATTGCCAAAGCAAAAGAGTTGGCGAAACTCAACGAAGCAACCGTCATGAACTATCCTGCCAAGAGCACCATCTTTGATCAACTCATAAACGAGATGCAAGGCACCAGCTATGCTGACAAGCAACTGAAGGAAGCCCTTGGCGACTACTACTCTGTCTTCACCGACTTGAAGAAGGTGGGACAGAAGACCGGTGTCCAAGCCGCACTCCCCTACTACCTGAAATTCAAGTTGTGATGATGAACAACAGACAATGAAATGCATAAAGCGAGCGGGCTTGACATTGAGATGTCAGCCCGCTCGCTTTATGTGAGGTGGTTTTGCGGTGGGTCTAAAGACCGTACAACCGTATAACCGTACAGTACTTGTTATTTCACTGGTGAGATGATGTAAGTATAAGTGTAGTCCTTATACGGCATCTGATACTCTTGGCGTGGCCATGCGCCCCAAGAGTTCACGCAACCCACACCCATGCTGCGAGCAGCGATGTGGAGATCGGTGAAGGGACGTTCAATGAGGTCACCGCTATGCCACTGCGCCTTGTTACGTGCAGGTTGCAAATCGTCTTCCGTATAGTTGAGAGCTTGCATCTCAAGAGGTTCGATGCCTTCAAAACGGAGTCCCTTGCCTGCTTTGTTGGTGATGTTCCAGTAGCGCACTTGAGTCTTGGTGCCGGTCTCCTGTGGACGAACATACCCCCAGAACTGCTCTGCCACCGTCTGTTTCCAAACACCGAGGTTCTGACTGTTGTTGCGGTCAATGTAGTTCTCGCGAGGTCCCTTGCCATAATATTCGATCTGAGAGAATTCTTTTGGCATTTGCATCTGCATGCCATAACGCAACAACTGCGGCATGTTCTTGGCTTCAGGATTGGAGGTGAGGTCTTGCTTCACCACGAGTTGTCCGGCTGGTGTCATGGTGTAAGTAAGTTTCACCGTTGCCTCCACAGCCTGAATATTGTACTCGGCAGTCACCACATAGTTGGCACCATCCTGCTGGATATTGAAGGCTTTCCTTTCGAGACGAGGATGCTGCCATGCTGACAAACGGTTTTGCATGCCTGCACCAAAGTCATTGTCAGTGGCTGCACGCCAGAAGTCTGGTGTCAGTTCTGCTTCGTCAGTCATCATCGGCGTACCATCCACATCAATATATGCCACATAGCCAGAGCGCTTGTTGAAGGTCACCTTCACACCATTGGCAGAAAGCACAGCATAGATGGCACGGTCATCGAGCGTCACACCGGCAGGAGCGGTCTTGGCATTCTTGTCTGCCACAGGCTGAGCCGTGATGGTTTCAACTGTTGGAAAGGTGTAAGGTGTCAGTTCAAACTGCTGATGAGCAATGATTTCGCCAGCCTTCTGGAGTGGTTCGTCTTTCGCCAGTTTGAAATCGAAGTTCACAAGGATTTCCTTGCCCTTGTACTCTGCATTGTTGAAGGCTTCCTTAACAGCAACAATATCAATGATAGACTTTCCCTGTGGAGCGATGGTTACATTCGACAGCGGCATGTCCTGCGACTTGGCTATCGGCTTGCCATCCACTAAGATTTCATAAGCCAACTTTACATAGTCGAGCGGACGGAAGAAGTTTTCGTTATAGAACTCAAACTTACCTTCCTTGGCATCCACCAATGTCGCCCAGATATTTTGGTAGTAGTATTGTATCTCGTATGCATGAGGATTGGGTACACGGTCTGGATTGATGACACCGTTGCAGTTGAAATTATTGTCCGATGCAGGGAAACGTCCGTAGTCGCCACCATAAGTCCAGACTGGTTTGCCTGTGATTTTGCTCTTGCCGCGCAAGCCCTGGTCAATGAAGTCCCAGATGTAACCACCCTGATAATTAGGCAGACGACGAACCAAATCCCAATACTCCTTGAAACCACCCACAGAGTTACCCATGGCATGAGCATACTCACATTGGATGAGCGGACGAGCATTGCCTTCCTTGCAGTAGCGTTCGCAATGTCCGTAGTCAGCATACATCGGGCAGAAGATGTCAGTCTTGCCCCAACTGCCTGCCTGTTCATACTGACAAGGACGAGAGGAGTCATAAGCTTTCACATAGTCGTAGGAATCTTCAAAGTTCTTTCCATAGCCAGCCTCGTTGCCTAAACTCCACACGATGATGCTGGGGTGATTTTTCAGTACATAGATATTATGGCGCTGACGCTCAATGTGCATATCGTGGAAACGGGGGTCTTTGCCCAGCGACCTTTCGCCATAACCCATTCCGTGACTCTCGATATTGGCTTCGGCTGTCACATAGATACCATACTCATCACACAGTTCATACCATCGTGGGTCGTTGGGATAGTGAGAAGTGCGAACAGCGTTCACGTTCAACTGCTTCATCACCTGAATGTCCTGAATCATACGGTCCACACTTACCACATAACCACCATCAGGATCCAATTCGTGGCGATCCACACCCTTGATGAGGATGGGCTGGCCATTCACGAGCAACTGCTGATTCTTGATTTCCACTTTGCGGAAACCGATGCGCTGCGGGATGCACTCAAGGAGTTTGTTGCCATCATAGAGTGAAACATAGAAGTTGTAGAGATTGGGCGTTTCGGCACTCCATTTCAGAGGATTCTTCGCCTGCAACGTAGCCTCTGCCTTGTCACCTTTTAGCGTTTCAGCATAAGTGGCGATGGGATTTCCTGCATTATCCACCAACTTCATTTCCACACGCTTGCCTTTGCTGTTCAGGGTTTTCACTTGCACGTTCAACGTACCATCTGTATAGTTGTTCTCAAGGTCGGGTGTGATGAAGAGATCATCTATATGGGCCTGTGGACGAGCATACAGGTAACACTCACGGGCAATACCACAAAGACGCCAGAAGTCCTGGTCTTCATTCCAAGAACCATCGCACCAACGCATGATTTGCATAGCTATGAGGTTTTCCTTGCCTGGGGTGATATATTTCGTTATATCGAACTCGGCAGCCACCTTCGAATCCTCCGAGTAGCCCACATACTTGCCATTTACGTATAGCGTCAGGTTCGATGTGGCAGAGCCGATGTGGATATAGATGTTCTCGCCTTTCCAGTCGGCTGGAATCGTGAAGGTGCGACGGTAAGAGCCCACGTGGTTGCCCTTGTCCTGCACAGCAGGGGGTTGTCCATTCCAATCACTGCGCCACGCATATCCGTTATTCACATAGATGGCATCGCCATAGCCATTCAGTTCCCAGATACCAGGCACAGGCATCGTGCCCCACTTCGAGTCGTCATACTTCAGCGTGTAGAAGTCGGCAGGACGTTCGTTGGCACTCTCCACCCAGTGGAACTTCCACTTGCCCTCGATGCTCAGGTAGCGACTTGACTTAGCCTTCGTGTTTGCCTTTGGCGTTTGTGACTGTTGTGCCAACGCCTCACTCTCGTAGGCAAAATAACTGGCAACATCCATCTTTCGGTTGATTTCGTTGACATTAGGGTCACACCACACAGGGGTCTTCTGCGCCTGTGCAGTCAAGGCACCCAATGCCAATGCCGATAAAAGAATCTTTTTCAAATTCATAGTTAATACTTGGGTTTTGTTGATTAGTGTATTGTTGATTAAGTTTCTCGTTGTTTCACTTTTAAGGAGGTTGAGCAAGATGGTATTCCATAGGTCATTCGTGATGATAGGGTTCCCCCCGCATGATGGTCATCGCCCGATAGAGTTGTTCCACGAAGATGAGGCGCACCATCTGGTGTGAGAAGGTCATCTTGGAGAGTGAAAGTTTCTCGTTCGCTCGCGCATAGACCTCTGGGGAGAATCCGTAAGGTCCCCCGATGATGAAGACCAACCGCTTGCCCACCGTCTGCATCTTTTGCTCCATCCAGCGCGAGAACTCCACGCTGCGCCATTCCTTTCCATGCTCGTCAAGCAGCACCACATGGTCACCTGTCTGCAATTGCTTCAAGATGAGTTCACCCTCCTGTTGCTTCTGCTGTTCAGCAGAGAGGCTTTTGGTGTTCTTCAGTTCGGGAATCACCGTGATGTCAAAACCCATATAGTGCTTCACCCTCCCTGCATATTCGTCAATCAACTCAACGAAATGCTTGTTCACCGTCTTTCCGACTAATAGTAATGTTGCGCGCATGTCCTATAATTAAATGGTGAATGAATCATCTCGACACGTTCTTCACTCCCTTTACTGCCGACAATTTCTTGATGAGTTGCGTAAGTTGGTTCTGGTCGTCAATCATCACCGTCAGTGTGCCCGAAAAAAGTCCATCCTCCGACGACTGGATGCTGATGCCACGCATCATCACATTCTTCTCCTTGTTGAGAATGGAAGTGATATTGTTCACAATACCTATGTCATCGTGTCCCACGACCCTCAGTGTCACAGGATATTGTTTCGAGCCTTTGCCTGCCCAGCGCGCCCGAAGCACACGATAGCCCAGACGCGCCCGAAGCAACTGGGCATTCGGACAATCCTTACGGTGTACCTTGATGCCACGATTCACCGTCACGAACCCAAACACATCATCACCATATATAGGATTGCAGCACTTGGCAAGACTGTATTCCACCCCTTTCAGGTTATTGTCCAAGACCAGCACATCAGCATTGCCTTGTGCATGGTCATCCGCCACAGTCGCCACATAGTTCTCAGCACTGCGTTGTTCTGTCGAGAAAGCACTTGGGTTGGCATCACGCTCTTGCAGTTCAAGATACTGCTCAATTACCGTGTTCACATCCAACACTTCCTCTGCTATGGCTTTGTAGAACTCTGTCACATGCTTGTAACCCATCCGCTTGATGAGGCGCATCATGATGGATTCTTCTGGTTCTATCTTCCTATTCTTGAACTTTCTCTCCAGAGCCTCTTTCGCAAATGTTGATACCTGCATCTCCTGCTCCGTCAGCGATTGGCGAATCTTAGCCCTCGCCTTCGGGGTAATGGCAATGCTCAGCCAGTCACGCTTAGGTTGCTGCTTTTGCGAAGTAAGAATTTCCACCTGGTCGCCACTCTGCAACTTCGTACCTATGTGTACGTTCTTCCCGTTCACCTTACCACCCATGCAACGAGCACCAACATTCGTGTGAATCTGGAAAGCGAAATCAAGCACCGTTGCCCCCTTCGGCAATTTAAAAAGGTCACCTTTCGGAGTGAACACAAACACTTCGTCGCTATACAAATCCACCTTGAATCGATCCATCAACCGCTCGTCGCTCTCTACATCATGATGCTCCAATGCCGATCGGATATCCTGCAACCAGTCCTCCAACTTGGTGCCGCTGTCTTTCACTCCCTTATATCGCCAGTGTGCAGCCAAACCACGCTCTGCAATCTCATCCATCCGCTCCGTGCGAATCTGTATCTCCACCCACTTACCTTCAGGCCCCATCACCGTGATGTGCAGCGACTCATAGCCGTTCGACTTCGGCACCGAAAGCCAGTCCCTCAATCGTTTCGGGTTCGGGCGGTACATGTCCGTCACGATGCTGAATACCTGCCAGCACTCTTGCTTCTCCTTCTCTGGAGCCGAATCAAGAATCACACGGATGGCAAACAAGTCATAGATGCCCTCAAACTGACACTTTTGCTTCAGCATCTTTTGCCAGATGGAATGGATGGACTTTGTTCTGCCCTTGATGTGGAACTTCAGCCCCGCCTCTTTCAGCTTTTTCTCCACAGGAGCAATGAAATTGGCTATGTAGAGGTCGCGTGCCTTTCGCGTAGCACTCAACTTATCCTTAATCATGTAATAGACATCAGGCTCCAGATACTTCAGCGACAAGTCCTCCAATTCCCGTTTAATCAGATATAAGCCCAACTTATGTGCCAAAGGAGCATATAGATGTGCCGCCTCCGTCGCCACCCGTGTTCGTTCCTCAATCTCTCCCCTATCCTTGATCTGCCGCATGAGATTCACACGGTCGGCAATGATGATGAAAATGACCCTCATGTCCTCAGCAAACGACAAGAGCAAGTCACGGAAGTTCTCCGTCTCAATCGACGGATTCTTCGCATACAACTCATTCACGCGCAAGATGCCGTGGATGATGTGTGCCACCTCCTCGCCAAACTCACGCTTCACTTCCTCCATGCCAATCACCCCTTCCGACACACAATTGTGCATCAAGATGCTGATGATGGAAGCGCGGTTCAATCCAATCTCCTCTGCCGTGATGACTGCCGTTTGCAAGTCGAACAAGATGGGGTTCATTCCAAACTTGTCACGATGCAATTGAGCGGTCTCGGCAGCCCTCAGCAAAATTCCTTTCACCTTGCCAAAGTCATCAGGATTCAGCACATCAGTCACCAGCCCCTGCAACCTTTTCACGGTTTCCAACAGCAGTTCACGCTCATCTTTCCTCAAAGTAGTCAAATCATCCATGCCTGTCATTCTAAATATCTACATTTTGAGTGCGAAGTTACTATTAAATGAGAAAAATACCAAATAAAAACCGCTTGAATGGCTAATTATCAATTGTTAAAGAACGAAATTCAATTAAAATTCTTACCTTTGCCTACGAAAACAACCATCCAACATGGCGTTTTTTTATGAACATACAAAAGAATCCATTCGAATTAGACACACAACGACATAAATGAGTAATCAAGTAAAACTGGATCCACACGGTATAGCACTGATGCAGCAGTTCCGCGAACTGTTGCCCACACTTGAACAATTAGGAAAGAAAGCTTATGACCTGCTGTGTGATGCCCTTCACGAACAAGGTATCTACGTAACAGCTGTGGAACATAGAGTGAAAAAAGAAGCATCGCTGGCAAAAAAACTGGAACTGAAAGGAGCGAAATACAAGAGCATTGATGATGTGACCGACCTTGTAGGACTGCGCATCATCACTTTCTACACTGACGAGGTGGACAAAGTTGCAGCCATCGCCAAACGCATCTTCGACATCGACTGGAAAGAGAGCGTGGACAAACGCAAATTGCATAAATTTGACACCTTTGGCTACAACTCCCTTCATTACATCTGTCGTCTGAAAGAAGGTGGTCCCCGCTTCGAACTGCAAATGCGCACGGCCCTGCAACACGTATGGTCCACTATTGAACACGACATCGGCTACAAAACCGATGTCAAGATTCAAAATGAATATCTGCGGCAATTCAGTCGTCTGGCTGGAACACTGGAACTGGTTGACAACGAGTTCAGCCGTCTGCGCACCGAAATCACCAACTACCGACGTCAAATGAAGGCATTGCTGAAGAACGGGCAACTTGACGATGTGCTCCTGTCTTCCGACTCTTTTCGCAGTTATCTCGAATTGAATCCCTTCGACCGGCTGAACAAACACATAGCAGCGGTCAATCAGGCAGAGTTGTACCCTGTCTCTATGATGCCCTTCCTTTCCATCTTCGAATCCTTCGGGTTCGAAACTCTCGGCGACGTGCAACGATTTATCGAGGAAAACAGCGAAGATGCCTACCAACTGGCACTTTCACAACTCGCCATTACCGACCTCGACATTCTCTCCACCACAGCGGCACCCCTCTATCTCTGTCAGGTGTATGCACTGAAGCATGATGATAGTCGTAAACGTCTGATTTTCATTTACGACACGCTCAACGGAAAAACCGATTCCAACATCACACAAGCAGACATGATGCTGGAACAAGCCAAGACACTCCCCTTCATGCATTCCGAATAATAATCACTAAAACAAGGCAAACAAGGATACATAGTTTTGCAATCACGTCATCCTCCTGTCACCAAGACACGGTGATGTGACAGTGTTTCAATGTGAAAGTCCCCATCTTCCCACATGATATTACTTACGATTTATCATCAGCCTATTCCCCTCGCTCTGTTTCTTGAAAAATGCGATTTTGTTTTTTTTTCGACATTCCACACACATAATCACGTGAGAAAAGAGGATTGGCAAAGAAATGCAAGAGAAAAGAGGGTGAATCTCGCGGAAATTCCATATATTTGCAGCATAAAAAGGATGAGTCGATGAAAATAGGTATTGTACAGCACAAGTGCAGGGCTGATGTGGAAACGAATATCGCACACATCGAGCAGGGCATCAGAAAGGCAGCCGCCGAGGGGGCTGAACTGGTGGTGCTACAAGAACTGCACAATTCTCTTTATTTTTGCCAGACGGAGAACACGGAACTTTTTGATTTGGCAGAACCTATTCCTGGACCTTCGACTGAGCGTTTCGGGAAATTGGCAAAGGAGTTAGGTGCGGTGATTGTCACATCACTGTTTGAACGAAGGGCTACAGGATTGTACCACAACACAGCGGTGGTGATAGAAAAGGATGGTACAATGGCGGGCAAGTACCGCAAGATGCACATTCCTGACGACCCTGCCTACTATGAGAAGTTTTATTTCACCCCGGGCGATCTCGGTTTCCACCCCATCCAAACGAGTGTGGGATGCTTGGGGGTACAGGTGTGTTGGGACCAGTGGTATCCTGAAGGTGCTCGACTTATGGCACTGCAAGGTGCCGAACTCCTCATCTACCCTACTGCCATCGGATATGAATCGTTAGATACACCCGAAGAGCAAGAACGCCAACGCGAAGCATGGATGACCGTGCAACGGGGGCATGCTGTGGCAAATGGACTTCCTGTCATTGCAGTGAACCGTACAGGACATGAGCCTGACCCTTCAGGACAGACGAACGGTATCCAATTCTGGGGTAGCAGTTTTGTGGCAGGACCACAAGGGGAAATTCTCTACCAAGCCCCGACCGATGAAGAAGTGGTGAAAGTTATTGATGTGGATCTGCAGCGTAGTGAGAATGTACGTCGCTGGTGGCCTTTCCTTCGTGACCGCCGCATTGAAGAATTCAAAGGACTCTCTCAACGCTATATTGATTGACACAATTTTCGGAAGTCATATAAACCACAGATTTGGCTTCGCCGAGCTAAAGGCTCTCAGATTACACGGATTTTTTGCTGAAAGAAATTTTGACAAATGTCACAGATTTCTGCTTTCTTGACGAAAGCCCATCCGGATGACTTCAAGAGTCGGTACGACTCTAATCTGTGAAATCAAGATGGAACCTTTAGCGTAGCCAATCTGTGTAATAGCCTACCTCTGCGGATAAAATCTGAGTAATCCATGTAATCTGTGGTGAAAAAAGAACGCCCGAAACTTAAATTGATTGATATAAACAACCAGTATTGTGGAAAAAAATGACCACGTCATAATTGAATTGCTAATTATGACGTGGTCATTTAATATATAGGTTCAACTTAAAGTTTCACCTTTACGGGTTTGGATTCGTTGTGCAAACGGTCAAGGGAGGTGACGACCAATGTTGAGCCCTTCGGCACAACAGGAATGGTAACTGTGTTTGCACTGGTGATGGCAACGATGCGATCAGCATCTTCCATATCTATTTTCTCCCCTTTGTTGAAGAGATAGACGACAAATTGGCGAGCACGGTCAAGTTCCTTCTTGGCACGTGGTGCTTCCCATGTGACAACCGTACCTGTCATGGCATATTTGGACACCTGCACATTCTTGGGTTTCTTTGGTGCTTTCTTGTCGATGAATGTCATCAGAGGCTGCAAGGCAGGTGTGGAATGATACACTTGCTCCAAGACGGTGCGGTAGTTCCCTGGATTGTTCACACAGGCAGCGGCGTACCACTGGCATGACCCCTGAATGTTAGGAAGGGCACGTTGCAGGTTATACTTAATCATCATCTGATGGGAGTTAGGATCGGTAGGGTCCACACCCTGCACAGTGCGCTCAATGTCTTGTCCGATGAAGAGCGGGCGTTGACCGCAATAATCATTCCACCAATTGACAAGCACCTCATAATCTGCTGCTTTTGTGCCAAGATTCCAATAGACTTGTGGAATATTGTAGTCAATCCAGCCTTGTTTCACCCAATAAACGATGTCAGCGTACAGATCATCGTAGTTCTGTGTACCCGAAGTGGCACTACCCTCCGGACAATTCTGACCCGTTGGACTGTTGCGATAAATGCCGAACGGTGAAATGCCAAACTTCACCCAAGGTTTCACTTCACGCACCAGTTGATGGAGGTCACGGATGAGCAAGTTTACATTGTCACGTCTCCAATCTTCGATAGAAGCAAAACCTCGAGGATCTGTCTGGAAATTTGCCTGGTCAGGCAACGGGAGTCCCTTCACGGGATAAGGGTAGAAATAGTCATCCATGTGAATGCCATCAACATCGTAGTGTGTGAGGATATCCTCAACCACCATGCAGGTGTAGGTGCGATTTTCAGCAATGCCAGGATTGAAGATATAAAGTCCGTCATATTCAAACATACGTTCAGGATGACGAACGGCAGCATGATTCTGTGCCAAAGCGGTGGTTCCTTTAGTTTTTGCACGATAGGGATTGATCCACGCGTGGCATTCCATCTCACGTTTATGGCACTCTGCCACCATCCATGCCAAAGGGTCCCATCCATCAGCAGGTGCCACACCTTGTGTGCCTGTCAGGTAGCGTGACCAAGGCTCATAGGAAGACTTGTAGAGTGCATCACCTTCGGCACGCACTTGAAAGAGGATGGCATTGATGCCACACTGCTGGAGGGTATCGAGTTGGGAGGAAAGCATCTGACGAATCTGTGCAGGGGTCTTACCCAGATATTGACCATTGACACACTGAATCCATGCGCCACGAAACTCACGTTTGGGGTTAGTGATGGCGAAGGAAACGAAAAGTGAGAAACTAAAAGTGAAAAGTAATAGTATCTTCTTCATACTGTTTTAGAATTGAAGGTTGAGAGTTGAGAGTTTAGAGTTGATAGTTAGGGTTAGGGGCAATCACAACCAAGGTGTAAGCAGATTGCCAAACCAACCTTGGAATTTTTTGCCAGTAGAACGCGTGCTCCAATACCCTTTTTGCATGGGCGTGGACGACTTGAGCTGTTCATTAAAGAGGTCTGTCAGTTCTTTGGTGACTTTCTTGTTGAAGATGACTGTGTTGACTTCGTAGTCACATCGGAGAGAACGGGCATCCATATTACTGGAACCTATGGTGCAGTAGAGGTCATCAACCATCATAATTTTGGTGTGGTGGAAACCGCCATGGAAGAGATATACCTTGGCACCACGTTTTGCAAGGTTGTTGCCTACATAGTGGGAGGCTTCAGGAGTGAGAGGAATGTCGCTCTTTGCAGAAAGGAGTATCTGTACATCCACTCCACGGTCAATCGCACGTTTCAGTGCCTTCCTCACTTTGTGGGTGGGTACGAAATAGGGATTGATGATGAGCACTTTATGTTGGGCAGTATTGAGCATCTCGGCAAAGAGGTCACGGATGGCATCGGCACTGCGCTGAGGGTGGCGGTCAACAATGGCAACTCGCAGATTGTCTTGACTTGGAATAGTAGCAGGGAAATACTTTTCGCCGGCAATATATTCTTTCGTTGCCTTATACCACATACGGCAGAAGATTTCATGCAATTCGTTCACCACAGGACCTTCGATGTGCATGTGCATGTCGTGCCAATCGCCGATTCCAGGAATACCCTCAATGTAATAATCTGCTACATTCATACCACCAGTATAGGCTATCTTACCATCAATGACCACAATCTTTCTGTGGTCACGCGGAATGATGTGGTTAACCCAAGGGAAGCGAATGGGGTCAAACTTAACCAACTTAATGCCCAAAGCATTGATGGAGTCGTGCATGTGAGCCTTGATGGGTTGGTTGTTGGAAGCATTGCCGAAAGCATCGTAAAGGGCGCGGACTTCCACGCCTTCAGCGGCTTTCTGTGCTAAGAGATGAAACAAGAGCCCTGCAATGGAGTCATTACGGAAGTTGAAATATTCGAGGTGGATGAAAGACTTGGCATTGCGTACAGCCTCAAACATGTCTTCGAACTTGTCATGTCCAGTCTTCAGGAGTCGGACGGAATTGCCATCACAAATCTTGACTCCTTTTGTCCGAAGGTGGGCTGCCATGATGGAATCGGATGTTTGAGCGCAGACACATGCCATCTGGATGCTAAGTATCAATAATAGTAATAGTCTTCTCACTTTCTTACCAATTAATGGGTTCTATCTGATGTTGCTGCAAGTATTGGTTGCAAATGCTGAAATGATGATTGCCAAAAAATCCGCGGTAGGCAGATAAAGGCGATGGGTGAGCAGAACGGAGAATGCAATGCTTCGTGCCATCTATCAGTGCAGCCTTGCTCTGTGCATAACTGCCCCAAAGGATAAACACAACATGTTCACGTTCAGCACTGACCAAACGAATGACAGCATCAGTGAATGCCTCCCAACCATGTTTCTGGTGACTGGCTGCCATGTGAGCCCGCACTGTCAGAGTGGCATTGAGCAGCAACACACCCTGCTCAGCCCATCGGGTCAGATTACCCGATTGCGGAACAGGTTTGCCGAGGTCGGTTTGTATCTCTTGAAAGATGTTGCGAAGTGAGGGAGGAAAGGGAACTCCATCGTTAACCGAGAAGCACAATCCGTGTGCTTGTCCAGGTTCGTGGTAAGGATCTTGTCCGATGAGCACCACCTTCACCTTGGGCAACGGGCAGAGATTGAAGGCATTGAAGATGAGTGCGCCAGGGGGATAGCATGTACCCTGTGCATATTCAGTCTTGACGAACTGGATGAGTTCCTCAAAATAAGGCTTGTCAAACTCCGGCTGAAGTTTCTCAAGCCACGATGCCTCTATCTGTACCTTTGCCATTCTTTTCAAATTTCCACCAGGCCAGCTTTCTCCCAAGATGCCAGAAGTTGCTTTACATCGGCACGTGCCTGTGCCTCTTCCACATCATATTCATCCAAAAGCATCCTTACCACCTCATCTTCTGTAAATGTTTTTCCCTCCACCTGATTCCAGATAAAGGCTGCAGATTCATTCAGGGTGATGACTTTGGTAAAGTCGATATTCTCCACACCATGTGCGATGATAATGTGCTCACCACACACATCTCGCAATTCAAAACCATTCTTAATCTTCATGTTATATATGTATTTATTCGACTCTCGCAGGCTCCGTCTCGTACGATTTTACGGTCGCTTCGCTTGACGGTTCTACGATTTTACGGTGATTAATCCATAACCTTTGAGTATAATAACCGCATAACCGAACAGCCTCATAACCGCATAACCGCCCAAGTTGAGCACTTGCGAAAACTTGAGTGTATATTTATTTTGTTCTTTTCCATCTTTCAGGCCACTGATGTAGCCACAACAAGCGATACAATGGCAATAGCCAGCGGCGAACAGGATACAGTTTGGGCCATATTGCCGAGTAGCATTTCCAAGTTCTTGAGGTAGTTAGCTTGTAGGTTTTTCCCTTCCGCACCACTTGCACCAATTTCGCCCGCACATTCTCCTTTGGAAAGATCTCTGTCCCCTTCACATTTCCGTCCCCCCTCATGGTCACCACCCCATTCTCCATCTTCTCAATGCGGTGGCACACGAAATGTCCCTCTGTCACCTCTGCCAATATCACATCACCCACAGCCAACCGATCCACCTTCCCAAACACCAACTTGTCTCTTCCATCCTCGATAAAGGGACGCATACTATTGCCTCGCGCCACAATTGTGGCTTGATGCCCCTCCTCTATCAACTGCACCACCTGAGGAAGGAATATGCTATTATCGACAGCCAGCTTCTGCATGAAATCAAGCTTTAATTCTCAACAATCAACTCTCACCCGACATTGCCCGATAACTCATCCATACGGCTTCCTCATTAGGCAAGTTTTCCAAAAAGAAAGTAGGCACCAGTTCCAGCAATCTGGTCACAGTGTCGCTCGTTCCCACATAGTCACGCCTGTCCCACTTCATCACCGAGCAAGAAGGCAGCAAGGACACAAAACCCTCCACCGCAGTCATGCGATGTATCTTGTTATAGGGTGCCTGCTTCAGTTGCAGAAAACCACCAACAGGGGCCTCCACATTGCGATAGCAGGGAGTCTTTCCGCTCCAAGGAGAGCCGAACACACGTGCCACCCCGTCCCCACACACCCTCACCACTGGATTGTCATCATTCATCAAGTCCGTGTCAGGGATATATTTCAACCAGTTGTGTGTGTGGGTGCTCTTGCCTGTTCCACTCACGCCAAGGCACAAATAACCTCGTCCATCCTTTCTGATGACCGAAGCATGCATCAGCACCGTCATCTTGTCAGCGCCCGCAAAAGCATACATCATCATGACGGCATTGTTCAGCCCGAAATTGCGCATGGACTCATTACCATTCAGACACACATTGGCAAAGGAGAAATCAGCCTTGGCTTCTATCAGACAGCACTGCCTTCCCATCACGTCACTCACCATTATCTGATAGGATCCATCTTCCAAGATATAAACTCCATGATTGTTTCCTCCACAGTCAAACTGCCCAATCTCCTTACCCTTCTGCACCGGCCGCCAATTGTCATCCACATTCAGTTCGAAAAGCAGCGGCTCATCTGCAGCAGGAGTCTCATTCAACAGAAAAGGATCACTCGATGGCAGCAGAGCCCTCGTGTTCCTGTCATCACAAAAGTTCACACGGTAATTGTGTCGTCCCACCCGATAGTATATAGTCTCCATATTTTTTATTTTATCAGTTTTTCAATCCATCCACACGTCTTTTGCCCACGATGTCTGTGAATAGGCTTCGTTGAAGGACTTGAAAGTGCTTTCAAAAGTTCTGGAGGAATACTTCTCAAATGGAATAAACATGGACACGCCACAGCATTGGGCATCATCGACAGAAACCCTCCCCTTGGTGTAACTCGTGTACCATTGGTCAGTATGCAAGCAATCAATCACCTTGTCGGTCTTAGCCTTCCACAGAGCGTATTCCTCATCATTCAGCACCTGTAACATGATGCCCTGCATGTCCAGAAAGTCAGGATAATTGAAGGTCCATTTGCCGTAGCAGATGTAATTCAGCATATCAGACACGTCAAGTTTCAGCATCTCAGCCTTATGTGCAGCCACAACCGTCTTCATGTAGGCAACATAGTCATCCAACATGCCCATGTTGACAGAAGAGACAACAATGCCATAACTGGCGCGGTAGGGACCCTCGGCATATTCACGATAATAGGCTTCGAGAATATGTTCATGGGGCCTGTCCTTTCGGAACATGGCTTTTGACATGGTTGTGTAATTAGCACCCAACAGAGGAATTTCAGCAGGCGAAGAAATCATATACTTAGCCGTATGCCGCAGCTCATACGCCACCTCAATGTTCTGCATCAAACAGGCATCGAACAGGATGAACTCCAGCATCGGTTTGCCCTCCAACGCCTTCACCATGTCAGCGACACTCATCTGATTGCCTGGCAAGTATTCATTGCTCGAGTTCATTCCATTATCCAGCCCAAACGACTTTCGTCTGACAGGCGCCCCCGTGTCGTAGTCCCCTCCATAAGAGGACGGGAGCCACCCCGAAGCATGCGACCACAACAGCAGCCCATAACTCTCAGCAGGGTAATGGCTCACAGCATAGTCCATGAAAGCAGACAACCCCTCTGCCGTCGCTGAGTTCACTTCCCCGTCATACGTCACCACAGGCTTCAGGTCTGAGAAGGTAGTCCCCTCCGTCATCTTGTCCACCACATAAATGCGCGGCAATCTGAGATCATCCACATAGATGACCAGACGGTCGCCCACCTTCAGGGAGTCATTCTTCATGCCCACCAACATTTCATTCACATCTGACCACACGTTCGCACTCAGCGAATTCTCTGCCACCATATACACCATCACCGTGCGGCTGTCAGCATACGGCGAAACAAAAGAGGGCGTCTCGTCGTCATCGTCAGCGCAAGCAGAAAACGAACAAGTTGCAACAACGGGAAACAACATTGCTGCAACTATGCCACACATTCTGCACCATACCGTCTGGAGAAACCTATTCACTTTTTTCATTGGCGACAGACTCCATGGGATGCTTAAAGCGGAACTCATCAACGGGCACAATCTTCGTGTAAGGATTGTCAAGATAGCGCTTCTTAATTTTGTAATACTTCTTTGAAATCTTCTTACGACTCTTCGAGAAGAACACACAAGTCGTCTGGTGGTCCTTCTTCAGCGTGCCCTCCATATACTCCTTCAACTGCAAACTAAACTCCGAACGAAACGGGAGGAATTTCGTTTTCTTAGCCAAATCAAAACTATCCACCTCGTTGATGGTGGTGATGTAAACCACCGAATCCGTCAACTCTTGACTCACGCCAAAAAGATACACCCTTCCCGTGCCACGACCATAAGCCGACGGTTTCCGTTTCGCCACCGACGACAACGCCAGCACCAACAAGACTGCAACTAACAGTACTTTTCTCATCATTTCCATCTTGCCACAAATATACACATAAAAAAGCCCACCACACACAGGGGCAGATTATCCCAAATAAGTCTTCAGCAGGCGGCTCTTTGACTGAGAGCGCAATCGCCTGATAGCCTTCTCCTTAATTTGTCGCACACGTTCACGAGTCAGATTGAAGCGGTCGCCAATCTCCTCCAAAGTTTTCTCAGGCTCGCCCAGTCCAAAAAACATCTTGATGATTTCCTTCTCACGAGTAGTCAACGTGTCGAGCGCACGCTCAATCTCCTTCTGCAAAGACTCCGTCACCAAAGTGCGGTCAGCCGATGGAGAGTCGGGATTGGAGAGAATGTCCAGCAGACTGTTGTCCTCACCCTCCACAAACGGAGCATCCACACTGATGTGGCGACCACTCACCTTCATGGTGTCAGCCACCTTGTCGACTGGAAGATCCAGTTGAGCAGCCAACTCTTCCGGTGAAGGACGACGCTCATTCTCCTGCTCAAACTTCGAGAACGCTTTGCCAATCTTGTTGAGCGACCCCACCTGGTTGAGCGGCAGGCGCACAATGCGGCTCTGTTCAGCCAGCGCCTGCAAGATGGACTGGCGAATCCACCACACGGCATAGGAGATAAACTTGAAGCCACGCGTTTCGTCAAACTTCTCGGCAGCTTTGATCAAGCCCAGATTGCCCTCATTGATCAGGTCGGGCAGACTCAAGCCCTGATTCTGATACTGCTTAGCCACCGAAACGACAAAACGAAGGTTCGCCCTCGTCAGTTTCTCCAAGGCCTTTCTGCCTTCGACACCTCCCTTGCGAATCTTCGCAGCCAATTCCACCTCTTCCTCTACAGTGATTAACTCCTCACGACCAATTTCCTGTAAGTACTTATCCAACGAAGCACTCTCACGGTTCGTGATTGACTTGGTAATTTTTAATTGTCTCATACTTTACGCGTAAAAAAAGCATGCAAATATAGAGCATTTTCTTCTAAAATTCAAATCTTTCACATAATTTATGACTGACGACAGGCTTTTTTCGCACAGGCATCATGAAAACCATGCCCATGCCATGGCAGTTGTCCTATTTCAGCAGGCAGGTGAAAGCCACGGGGAAAGGAGTCTCAAATTTAAGCACCTCACCTGTGACAGGATGACGGAAAGCAAGACGATAAGCATGGAGACAGAAACGCCCGACAGGGTTACTGCGGTCACCATAAACCTCAACGGTGCTGCCATACTTGTGGTCGCCCACTATGGGATGATGCAGGTCACCCATGTGCACACGAATTTGGTTCTTCCTGCCAGTTTCAAGCTTGAATTCCACCAGCGAATAGCCATTTCTGCGCTGAAGGGTCTGAAAGTGAGTGACCGCATGTTTTCCCCCATTATCATAAGGCGATGAATAGGAAATAAACAAACGATTTTCGCTGAGCCAAGAAGTGACAGTGCCCCTGTCCCTCTCCATCACTCCCTGCACCACTGCCACATATCGACGGTCAGTCACGATGTCCTGCCAGTTGTCCGTGAAAATCCTCTGAATGTCACGACGTTTAGCAAAAAGGAGAAGTCCAGATGTGCCTCGGTCAAGACGATGGATGGTATGAACGGAAAAAGTTTTGTTCTGACGTTTCACATACTCATCAAGAATAGCCTTCACATTCTCATGGCGATCACCTGCAATTGCATTGGTCAGGATTCCCTCCTTCTTCTCCACCACCAGCAAAAAAGCATCCTCATACACAATGCGTACCCATTTATTGGCGAAAGCATGCTTGTGACGATTCTTTGCCACCTGAACCAACTGCCCGGGCTTGAGGGGATGGTTGTACTGCGTAGTGATTTCCTTATCCACATATACCATTCGTTGGCTCAAGTACTCTTTAGCCTTCGTGCGGGAAATCCCTGAAATCGTAGTCATGAGGAACTGCATCAGTTCCGTCGGCTCTTTCACCATGTAGGTGGTGTAGTGATTGGCTGCTTTATAGTCTGAATACGTGCTCATTTTGTCAATTATTTGAAGTTTGATTTCGTCGCTAAAGGTTCGCAAAAGCTCAACATCTGTCATTTATCATTTCCTCGGAGAGGACTCTTCTTTCCAGCAATACGACATTCTCTACATGTTGAGTGTGAGGGAACATATCAACAGGCTGAATTTTAGTCACCCGATAGTCCGAGTCTAATAGTTGAAGGTCACGTGCTTGAGTGGCTGGATTGCAACTGACATAGACAATACGCTTGGGGGCAGCAAACAGAATTGTGTCAATCACATCATGATGCATTCCTGCACGTGGAGGGTCTGTGATGATGACATCTGGACGCCCATGCTCCTCTATGAAGTCTTTATTCAAAATGTCCTTCATGTCACCTGCATAGAACAGCGTGTTAGTGATGCCATTGATTTCTGAGTTCACTTTGGCATCCTCAATAGCCTCGGGTACATACTCGATACCGATGACTTGGCGCGCCTGATGCGCCACAAAGTTGGCGATGGTGCCAGTGCCCGTGTACAGGTCATACACCAACTCCTTATCCGTCAATCCTGCAAAACTCCGCGCCACTTTGTATAGTTCATACGCCTGTTCCGTGTTTGTCTGATAGAACGACTTCGGTCCCACCTTGAAGCGCAAATCTTCCATTTGTTCATAGATATGATCCTTGCCTTTCACTACATGAATTTCTTGATCGCCAAACGTGTCGTTAGCCTTATGATTATCAACGTAAAGTAGCGATGTAATTTGAGGAAAGGTTTCACTCAAATGCTGCATCAAATCATCCGCCATTTTCTGCTCATCAGATGACTCAATTCGGAACTGCACCAAGAACATCAGTTCACCCGTATTGCTGGTGCGAATCATCAGTGAACGAAGCAGTCCCCTATTCTCTTTCAAGTCATAAAATTCAAGTCCTTTCTCAAGGGCATACTCACGGATGTCATTACGAATCTGATTGTTAACATCATCCATCAGATGACACTCCTTGATGTCCAAAATCTTGTCAAACGCTCCCGTGATATGGAAACCCACGGCCGGGCCGCGCATCGGACGATTCTCGTCATCTGGCCAAGCCACCTCATCCTCAGTCAGCCAACGCTTGCTGCTGAAGCCAAACTCCAACTTGTTTCGGTAGCCATAAATCTTTTTGCTGCCCAAAATCGGCATAAACTCAGGCAGTTCCACCTTCCCAATACGGGTCAGGTTGTCATACACCTGCTGCTGTTTCGCCTTCAACTGCTCCTCATATTGGAGACACTGCCACTTACATCCTCCACACACACCATAGTGCTTGCATTTAGGTATGGTGCGCAAAGGAGAATACTCGTGGAACTTCACAGCCACAGCCTCCATATAGGAGTTCTTTTTCTTCTTTACTTGTAAGTCCACCACATCGCCAGGAACCACAAAGGGCACGAACACCACCTTGTCGTCCACCCTTGCCAAAGCCTTGCCTTCAGCAGCACAAGCCGTGATAGTCACATGTTCCAACACTGGGAGCTGTTTTTTCTTATTACGAGCCATAAAATCTACTTTTTCAGTGCAAAGTTACGATTAAGTGAGGAAACCACAAAATAAATATACTCATTTCTATTTAAGGAACAATCCCAATCCCGCATAAGGGCTTTTTTCAAAGGGTATATATTTTACATTTCTCTTGTTTTTTTCATTCCGTGCAATTATTTCTGAAGAAATAGTGTTTTGTCTTGGATTTTTTCCCTATATTTGCAACCGAAAACAAAAAAAGAAAAACAAGGAACAACTTACAACCAAACTAATACGACAATGAAAGTTTTAATTTTACAGGCTTCGCCACGTGCGAATGGCAACACCGCTTGGATGGCGGAAGAGTATAAGAAGGCTGCCGAGGCAGCAGGTCATGAGGTGACACTGGTGAATGTGTCGAAAAAGAAGATTGCAGGCTGTTTGGCTTGCGAGTATTGTCACAACAAGGGCAATGGCGCCTGCGTCCAAAAGGACGACATGCAGGAACTATATCCTCTGATGGAAGATGTTGAGGCGCTGGTGCTAGCAGCTCCCATCTACTATTTCACACTCTGTGCCCAGATTCAGGCTCCTATCCAACGCATGTACTGCGTGAACAAACCTGCCAAGGTGAAGAAGATGGCATTGCTTGTGTCTTCATACTCGCCAAATGTCTATGACGGTGCCACTGCTGAGTTCCGCGACATCTGCAACTACTGGAGCACCGAGAACATGGGTGTCGTGACAGCCAAGATTGACGAACAGAAGACGGAGGAGACCAAGCAGAAGGTGGTTGCCTTGGCTGGCAAACTGTAAAATTTCAATTATTATGAAGACTATAAAAACGATAATGGCCGTCATGTTGGCGGCCATTTTCTGCAATCAAGCCGCAGCTCAAGGGTTTCGAAGGGAAAGTTTTCCCGATGGGTCTTACTCACCTGTAACCAATATTAACCGCACGTCATATCCGCGTGTATTATCAGACAACAGCGTTCTGTTTCGTGTGAATGCCCCACAGGCACAGGGTGTCCAGATTGACTTAGGCGGTACCAAGTATGACATGCAGAAATCGGAGAGCGGTGCGTGGACACTTACCACCAAGCCACAAATTCCAGGATTTCATTATTATTCTCTGATTATAGATGGTGTGTCAGTGGCAGACCCAGCCAGTCAAACTTTCTACGGATGCAGCCGTTGGTCAAGTGCAATAGAGATAAAGGAAACAGGAATGGATGATTTTGAAATACAAGAGGTGCCACATGGTGACGTGCGCACGGTGTATTATTATTCAAAGGTGGATGAATCATGGCGTCCTCTGATGGTTTACACCCCTGCGGGTTACGATGAAAGCAAACAGGAGTATCCTGTGGTCTATATCCAGCATGGAGGCGGTGAGGATCATCGCGGATGGATGGAACAGGGGCGTACTGCCCAAATCTTGGACAATCTGATTGCTAAAAGGAAGGCTGTCCCCATGATTGTGGTGAGTGCCAACAGCAATGTGCGGTCACGCAACGGAGGCATGGGTGGTGGTTACAGTTGGCAAGGGATGCAGACATTTCGCAGTGAACTGTTGGAGAATGTGCTTCCGTTTGTGGAGAATACTTACCGTGTTAAAAAAGACCGCAAGAACCGCGCCATGTGCGGTCTGTCGATGGGCGGTGGACAATCCTTTTACATTGGCTTGCGCGATCCAGAAGTGTTTGCTAATGTCGGTGTGTTCTCAACGGGTATGTTTGGCGGCATTTCAGGCGCATCGAATTTTGATCTGGAAAAAGAAGTTCCGGGAATGTTGACAGACACCAAGACATTCAATGAACAATTTGATGTATTTTTCTTGAGTTGTGGGGAGCAGGATCCACGAATTGAATACACGCGCAACATCGTAAAAAAGATGCGTAATGGTGGTGTGGATGTGCGTTTCAACTCCTACCCTGGTGATCACGAATGGCAAGTGTGGCGCAAGTCGTTACATGAATTCGCACAATATCTTTTCAAATAAATAGAAAGACATCTCACAAAAAGCTGTGCCATAGCCCTTGTTCCAAAGGCTATGGCACAGCTTTTTATTGCTGAATTATTCCAACTTAGCATTCTTTCACCCTACAGCATGTAACATTTCTCTTTTCATTATAGTCCTTTCATGCTAAGTTGCAATCTGCCACGTTGCAAATCCACCCCAATCACGCGCACGGTGACATGCTGATGCAGTTGAACTTCTTCGGAGGGGTCTTTCACAAAGTGGTCAGCCAATTCGCTGATGTGGACAAGCCCCTTGGTGTGGACACCTACATCGACAAAACATCCAAAGTTGGTGATGTTGGTGATGATGCCCGGCAGAACCATGCCGACCTGAACATCTTCCAATTCCTTCACATCCTTAGAGAATTCGAAAATGGTAAGTTGCTGACGAGGGTCACGGCCAGGCTTGTCAAGTTCCTGCATGATGTCTTCAAGCGTGGGAAGTCCTACTTTATCTGTCACATATCTTTGAATGTCAATATGGCTGCGCAGTTCCTTATCCGCCATCAGTTCAGCTACAGAACAGTGCTGGTCTTTTGCCATTCGTTCCACAATAGGATAACTCTCTGGATGCACGGCACTATTGTCCAGGGGTTGTTTACCTCCAGTCACGCGTAAGAATCCTGCCGCCTGTTCATAGGCTTTGGGACCTAATTTCGGTACTTTCAGCAAATCTTTACGGGAGGTGAAAGCACCATTTTCTGCTCGATAGGTGACGATGTTTTGGGCAATGGCAGGACCAAGACCTGAGATGTATGTGAGCAGATGCTTGCTGGCAGTGTTCACGTTCACACCCACCTTGTTCACACAGAATTCCACGGTTTGGTCAAGGGAGTGCTTCAGTTCCTTCTGATCCACATCTTTCTGATACTGCCCCACTCCGATGCTGTTAGGGTCAATCTTCACCAATTCAGCCAAGGGGTCCATAAGACGGCGACCAATGCTGACTGCCCCACGCACGGTCACATCATAGTCTGGAAACTCTTCTCGTGCCACCTTGGAGGCTGAGTAGATGCTGGCACCGTCTTCACTCACCACAAATATCTGAATCTCTTTGGGCAAACCAAGCCCACGCACAAACTCTTCAGTCTCTCGGCTGGCGGTTCCATTGCCAATGGAGATGGCTTCAATCTTATATTGCTTAGTGAGTGTCCACAGTTTGTCTGCTGCAGCACGTCGTTCATTCTTAGGAGGATGAGGATAGATGGTCTCGTTGTGGAGCAGGTTGCCCTCAGCATCAAGACACACCACTTTACAGCCTGTGCGGAAACCTGGATCAAGTGCCAAGACACGCTTCTGTCCCAAAGGAGGTGACATAAGCAACTGTTCAAGGTTTTTGACAAAGATGCGGATGGCCTCTTGATCAGCACGTTCTTTGGAGAGGTTGGCAAACTCCGTCTCAATGCTGGGCTTGAGCAAACGCTTAAAACTGTCTTCAATGGCATCCCACACTAATTCTGCACTCTTGCTTGAATTGCGCAGGAATTGTCGATCCAACCTGTCAAGGCATCGTTCATCATCACCACTGATGCTCACTCTCAAGAAGCCCTCAGCCTCACCTCTTCGCATAGCCAGCAGACGGTGGGAGGCACACTTGGCAAGTTTCTCCGAGAAATCAAAATAGTCACGGAATTTCTGTGCTTTTTGTTCCCATTCCTCTTCCTCCTCCTTCGTCTTTGCCTTAGCCTTCACTTTCATAGAAGTGATGACAGCATCTTTTTTGAAGTTGAAACGCATAATGTTTCTTGCTTCTTCACTCTCGCTCACCTGTTCGGCAATGATGTCTTGCGCACCCTGTATGGCTTCCTCCATACTTGCCACACCCTTTTCTTTGCAGACAAACTCCTTTGCCTTCTTGTTCACATCCGCAGCAGGGTTTTGCAACATCAGAAAAGTTGCCAATGGCTCCAATCCCTTTTGTCGAGCCACCTCTGCACGGGTCTTCCTCTTGGGTTTGAACGGCAGGTATATATCCTCCAATTCGGTACTGTCCCAAGAACCTTCCACACGAGACCTCAACTCTGGGGTCAGTTTGCCCTGCTCCTCAATGGTTTTCAGAATGGTCTCCTTGCGTTTTGCCAACTCGTTCAATTTCTCCAGTTGGTCACTTACACTCGCCACTTGCACTTCGTCAAGGGCACCTGTCACTTCTTTTCGGTATCGGCTGATGAACGGGATGGTGCACCCCTCTTCCAAAAGTCCTACAGTACCAGCAACCTGCCGTTCACTGATGCCTGTTGCCTTCGATATGAGTTTTGTAAATATTGTATTCATGATGCAAAGGTAAGAAAAAAATGAAAGACTGAAAGAATGAGAAAATGAAAAAGTTCAAGTCTGCCAAACATCGGCACTGTGTGCGTGTCATTTCGTGCACCCTGCACGTAATATTTCGTGTACTCAGCGCGTAATATTTCACGCACGGTGTTCAGTTTTGAATGTACAACATTTTTCGTACACTTCAATTTTTCTAACACAAATTTGCGTAGTAACAAGGAAAAAACTGCATGTTGGTCAAAAGAATCTTTAAAAAGGGACCCCTTTGGAGATTTTCTTTTGATGAATTGGATTTTTTGTCGTAATTTTGCAGCAAATAAATGTTAAGGGTAAAGGTTTAAAACCATGCTGCGTGTTAAGTGAAATGCCCTCTCCGACTCCCCAGGGGGGGGAGGAGTGAGGAATTGGAACTTTCAACCCTCTACTCTAATCTCTAAACACGAAACTTTAAGAAATGGAGAATCAGGAAATAGTCAAGTGGGGATTCATCGGCTGCGGTGAGGTGACGGAGAAGAAGAGCGGGCCAGCCTTTGGCAAGATTGAAGGTAGCGAAGTGGTGGCTGTAATGAGCCGCGACAGAGACAAGGCAAAGTCTTATGCTGAGCGTCATGGCATCAAAAAATTTTATGCTGACGCTCAGTCGCTGGTGAGCGACCCCGAGGTGACTGCCGTGTATATCGCCACTCCCCCATCCTCTCACGCCACTTTTGCCATCATGGCGATGAAGGCGGGGAAACCTGCATACATAGAGAAGCCGCTGGCTGCCAGTTATGAGGATTGCCTGAGGGTGAACCGCATTAGTGAGTTGACGGGGATTCCTTGTTTTGTGGCTTTCTACAGAAGATACATGCCTTATTTTGAGCGGGTGAAACGGATTGTGTTTGATGGCGAAATCGGGAATGTGCTGACGGTGCAGATTCGGTTCGCCGTGCCACCGAGGGAACTTGACTACAAGAGCGGAAAGGAGTTGCCGTGGAGATTGCAGCCGGAGGTGGCGGGAGGTGGTGGATATTTCTACGACCTTGCGGCTCATCAGATTGACTTGTTGCAATATTGGTTTGGACCTATTGTCGAGGCTGAGGGTTTCTGTCAGAACATGGCTGGATTGTATAAGGTGGAAGACACGTTCAATGCCTGTTTCCGATTCAGCAACGGACTGACAGGCAGTGCTTCATGGTGTTTTGTGGCACATGAGTCGGCACGAAGGGACAGAATCTCCATTGTGGGCACGAAAGGAAAGATTGTGTTTTCGGTGTTTGACTATGAGCCAATCGTTCTTGACACGGAACGTGGACAGGAGCAGATTATTGTGCCGAATCCCCCGCATGTGCAGATGGGACTGATTGAGAAGGTGGTGAGACACTTGAGGGGCATGGAGAAATGCGATTGCGACTCTCTGAGTGCCACACCTACAAACTGGGTGATGGACAGAATATTGGGAAAAGTGTAAGAGACCCTCTCTGTCCTGCGGACATCTTCCCCGTAATGGGGAGAACCATGCGGGATATGAGTGGGAAAGGTTTAGGTTTAGGTTCAGGTTAAAGTTAAAGTCAGAGTTATGTATAAATACATGAAACGAGTTGTGTGTGTAGCTTGGCTGATGATGGTGTCGGGCATGGTTGCTACGGCACAGGATGACTCTATACGTGTGGTTGAGGAGGTGGAGAAGCAGACTCTTGACAGTATTGTGGTGACGGAGAAAACTCAAAACTCTCCCCAAAAGACTCTAAGTCCAAAGAGGCCTTCTTTGCCCCTGCGCATTATGAGTAGTGTAGAGAATTTCTTCATGGGATGTGACACGGCTTATGTGACGCCTCAGAAGTATAATCTGACGGCTCAGATGGAACTTTCCTACTGGCACGACTACTACTTCCTAAGGTCTTCGCAGACGGGTAATACCATGGTGATTCAGTCTGACCCTTCTGTCATCCTTGGAGGATATTTCTATTACAGCATCTTCGGATATGGTGCCGTATGGAACCTGAACGACCTGGGCATCAAAGCGGGCAAGACTAATGGCACGTCACTGAGGCAGTCGTTTGTGATTCACACTGCGAAGTTTTTTGCCGAGTATTATACGTTCAATTCTGGTAAGGGTGCGGAGATTAGGAGTGTGAGCGGAATTGAAACGAAGGGAAAAGATAGAACTTTTCATGGCCTGGACTCCCGCTGCAATGGGTTTAGTGTCATGTACTTGTTCAACAACAGGCATTTCTCTTGGCCTGCTGCCTTTGGGGCGAATGCTGTGCAGCGAAAGAGTTGTGGCAGTTGGAGCATTGGATTTCAATATAACCACCAACGCATCACATTTAACAAGGAGGAATTGCCTGACTACATCAAAGAGGATATAGACTCTACGCTGCTTTTCACTAAAGTGAACTACAATGACTATAGCGTGAGCGCGGGATATAATTACAACTGTGTGTTGGGACGCAATGTGCTCTTTGCCATATCGTTCATTCCCAGTATTGGTTACCGAAGGTCGAATATCACGGAAGCTGAAGATTTAGGACGCTCCATCCTGAACAACATATCCACTGACTTTAACCTGCGAATGTCCATCTTTTGGAACAACACGAGGATGTTCAGCGGACTGATATTGGAAGCACACACCTATGACTACAGGAAGGACAAGTTTGGTCTGACCAACACCTACGGGACATTAAAATACCTGTTAGGAGTGAACTTTTGGAGGAAACCGCAACGGAAGACTTAGATGAAAGAATACTCTTTATATACACGACAAAAAGATTAACCTAAAAGCAAAAGTAAAAAATGAATATGATGAATAAACTGTACACTGTTCTTTTCCTAACCTGCGCTTCTTTGTCTGGACATGCGCAGAAGGCATGGATTGATGTGACCGATGCCTACATGATCAATCCGAGATTTGACAACAATGACCTCGTTACAGGCTGGGAGGGCACGGAATATGGTGCCTATAACCCGGCAGGGAATGCTGAACATTATGAGAGGATTTATGATTCGTACCAAACACTCTCTGGACTGAAGGCGGGCACGTATCGTGTCAGTGTCAATGCATTTTACCGTTGTGGAGACGCCAACAATGACTATAGCATTTATAGTTCTGGAAATTATGAAAGTTACCAGCACTCCCGTCTTTATGCACGTTCAAGCAAGAACTATTATGATTCACCCATTGCACTGGCATCGTCGGGTGCCCAGAAAAAATCGCTTGGAGGTGGCATTAGTGTGGTAGGCTCGACATGGGAGTTGATAGGCAATGATTGGCAGGAGGTAGGCTATTACATTCCGAACAATATGGAGGCTGCTGACTACTGGTTCAAGGCTGGGCTGTATAATAATTATGTAGACTGTGAAGTGGAAAGTGATGGAGTGCTGACAGTCGGAATCAGAAAGGATGAAATTGTCGGGATGGACTGGACCTGTCTTGACAACTGGAAATTGGAGTATTATGGCACTGTTATCAGTGTCACTTCCATAACCTTGTCTGAAACGAGTCTGGAGATGGCTCAGTCAGAGATTCACGACCTCACAGCAACGGCTCTGCCTACCAATGCCACTTTCCCGAATGTGTCATGGTCATCGACCAAGGAAAGTGTGGCAACAGTAGATAGTAAAGGTCAAATCAAGGCTGTCGGCATTGGCGTTTGTTATATCGTTGCCACTGCGAAGGATGGCAGCAACCAGAAAGCTTATTGCAGGGTGACAGTCAAGAGAGATGAGCCTACGAGTGAGAATCTCGTCATTAACGAAATCATGGCTGCCAATGTGGATGTGTATCTTGACCCGTCGTTCAACTATGGCAGTTGGGTGGAGTTGTATAATCCGACTGACAGAAGTGTCTCTTTGGGCGGTCTTTACATTACGGACGACCCGAACAACCTGAAAAAGAATCAGCTGCTGAACACTTACGGCGCTATTCCTGCGCATGGATATGCTTTGCTCAATTTTGACCATCATGAGGAATGGACGATGCCTTCATTCCGCCAGATTGATGACAAATTGGATTGTGATGGTGGCATCATCATCATCTCTGATGGCACTAACATCATTGCTCAGCAGGAGTATCCTGAAGCCATCTCACGAACTTCTTATGCCCGCAAAACGGATGGCGGCGCTGAATGGGGTGTGACGGGAAGACCTTCGCCGGGGGCTTCGAATCAGGTGAACGGCGGGTTTGCCACGCAGCAGTTGGCGGCTCCGTCAGTGGATAGGGACGGGCAGCGTTTCAGCGCCTCCCTGCTGGTGAGCGTGAACATTCCCCAGGGGGCTACATTGAGATACACGACAGATGGTTCGACTCCTACCCTTGAGAATGGAGAGACTTCGAAAACGGGTCTTTTCAGGGTGACTAACAATGTGTGCTATCGGTTCCGCTTGTTCCAAGAGGGGTATTTGCCGTCGCCTGTGGTGACTCGTTCCTACATCTATGAGAATAAGGATTATCCCTTCCCTATCGTCTCGGTGGTGACTCAGAATGACAACATCTATTCGACGGAATATGGCGTGTTCCAGAGAGGACCACACGGACGTCCAGGCAATGGACAAACCAGCAACTGCAACTGGAACATGGACTGGGATCGTCCTGTCTCATTTGAGTACATCACGGAACAGAATGAATGCCTCGTATCTCAGGAGTGTGACCTCTCTGTGTGTGGTGGCTGGACTCGTGCCTCCAATCCGAAATCATTCAAACTGAAGGCTTCCAAGGCTTACGACATGAACAATTTCTTCCAAGCACAACTCTTTGAGGAGAAGCCTTACATCAAGAATAAGACTTTACAGATTCGCAATGGTGGTAATGACGGAAGTTGCCGCATCAGGGATGTTGCCATTCAGCAGGTGGTGTCGCGAAGCGGCCTCTATGTAGATTACCAGGCATGGCAACCAGTGCATGTGTTCATCAATGGCAGCCACTATGCCGTGCTGAACATGCGTGAACCTAACAACAAGCATCATGCCTATGCCAACTATGGCATCGACACGGACGAAATGGATCAGTTTGAAATCTGCCCCGACTCGGGCTATGTGCAGATGGAAGGCACGAAAGAGAGTTTCGACAGGTTGATGAAGCTGTGTGAGAATGCTGCCGATGACAAGACGTATGAGGAAATTGCCCAATTGCTAGACGTTGATGAATTCATCAACTACATGGCTGTGGAACTCCATATCGGCAACTGGGACTGGCCTCAGAACAATGCAAAGGGGTTCCGCGACAGGAATGACGGGAAGTTCCACTTTGTGCTCTTTGACCTTGACGGGGCTTTCAGTGTGGGCGCTGGTGATATATTCAACACCTTCTTCAACAAGGAGCACTACCGGTTTGACACCTTGCACGGATATGACTATTCAAAGGACGAGAGCATTGAGGGCAAGCGCCTTAGCGAGCAAATTGAGTTGGTGACACTGTTCAAGAACCTGCTGGCGAACGACACTTTCAGAAAGAAATTCATCGATGCTTTCTGTCTATTGGGTGGTTCTGTGTTTCAGCAGTATAAGGTGGAAGAGATTGTGAATGAGGCGGCTTCTTATCTCGCCACAGGTGGGTTTGTGAATCCTTGGAGCACTGCCAACGATGTGATGAACAAGTTAGGATCGCGCAACAACAGTGCCACACAGGCTTTGCAGAATTGCAACTACATGCAACTGCAGGGTGTGGAACGTCAGAAAGTAAAGTTCTCTGCCAATGTGGAAGGAGCAAGGGTGATGATGAATGACATAGAAGTGCCATACACGGAGTTTGATGGTTATTTGTTCGGTCCTGTCACCTTGAAGGCTCAGGCTCCTGCAGGCTATCGGTTCTATGGATGGAAGAGCACTGGAACGACCCAAACAAAGAGCGTCTTCACCACTGGCGAAAATTGGAAGTATTACGACAAAGGCTCGCTGGATGGCACAAATTGGAAGTCGTCAACATACAACGACACTCAATGGAATAGTGGTGCTGCCCGCATCGGCTATGACGAAAACAATTGGCACTCTGGACTCAAGACGAAAACGGAGAGTTATCTGACCACGTACTATATACGCAAATCATTCAATCTTGCAACCAGCCCATCCGCTACCGATGAGTTCATCTTGGACTATGTGATTGATGACGGCATGATTGTCTATGTCAATGGTGTGGAAGCCGGGCGTTACAACATGCCTTCGGGCACTATATTATATAATGATGTGGCAACCACGCATGCACACAACAATCCTGATACGGGTCAAATGACTCTGAAAGGGTCGCTCTTCAAAAAGGGGAAGAATGTGATTGCTGTGGAGGTGCACAACAACAGCACGACATCGAGTGACATCCTTTGGGACGCTTCTCTCTCTACCATTGTGCAAAACACGACAGATGAATATCTCTCCACAAAGGAGGAATACACGCTACCATCGTCTGGTACACAGAATATCGAAGCGGTGTTTGAGCCATTGCCCAAGTCGGAAATGCTGGCGGAGGGCATCACTCCTGTCCGCGTGAATGAGGTCAGCGCCGCCAACTCCATCTATGTCAATGATTACTTCAAGAAAAATGACTGGATTGAGCTGTACAACACCACTGACGAGCCTATTGACATCAAGGGCATGTACATCTCAGACAACACCACGAAGCCAGAGAAGTATCAGGTTCCTTCCGATGACGTGAACATCAACACAGTCATCCCTGCACATGGATACAAGGTCATCTGGTGTGACAAACTTGACAACATCGGTGCTGACATCCACACATCCTTCAAGTTGGCTTCTGAGGGTGGAGAAATTGTCATCACCACGAAGGACTACTCTGATGTGCTGACCTACGGGGAACACCTTGGCACTCAGACTTTCGGTCGCTATCCTGATGGAGCAAATGACACCTACGTGATGAATGTGCCCACCATCGCCAAGGCGAATCAGATTGGCTCTTATGACGAACTATTCATTAAGCCAGTTGATCCAACACCAGAGCCTGACGCCATCCGCTCCTACACAAAAGAAGGAGGCATCACCATCGCCTATGTGGATGGAGTCGTCAATGTCAAGAGTGAGGAATCTCCCATTCGGACTGCTAACATCTACAATATGTCTGGCATAAAAATGGGGGCAACACCGTTCGGCAATGTCGGAAACCGCTTCGTAACCATCAATGTGGCAGGGTTCCCCAAAGGCATCTACATTGTTAAGGCAACAACCGAAGATGGCAATGAGTGCCATGTCAAATTCGTCATAAAGTAAGAAAAAAAGGTGTTTTATTATCAAAAGTGGACTCCTCGCGAAAATAATTGAAATTTGAATGAAGAAGAATGAATATTTTGTTCTATATTTGCAAAACCAAACATAAAACAAAAACGATTCACTCTTCTTCATTCATTTTATATGAATAACACCAATTATTAAACATTAAACTGCACATACATGAAAGAAACAATCCTTGTGACTGGTGGAACCGGATTCATAGGCTCACATACCACAGTAGAACTCCAGCAAGCGGGTTACGATGTGGTCATTATCGACAACTTATCAAACTCAAACGCCTCTGTTATTGATGGCATCGAAAAAATCACAGGCATTCGTCCTGCATTTGAAAAGATAGACCTTAATGACTTCGCAGCAACAGAAGCCGTATTCAAAAAATATAGCATCAAAGGGTGCATCCACTTTGCAGCATCAAAAGCCGTCGGGGAATCGGTTGAAAAGCCCCTGCTCTACTACCGCAACAATCTCAACTCACTCATGAATGTTCTTGAACTCATGACCAAGTATGGCGGCAAGGGCATCATCTTCTCTTCTTCATGCACTGTGTATGGTCAGCCGACCAAGGAGAATCTGCCTGTTACAGAACAAGCGCCTATCCAAAAGGCATTGTCACCTTATGGCAACACGAAGCAAATTAACGAGGAAATCATTCAAGACTACATCCATTCGGGTGCACCCATCAAGTCTGTCATCCTCCGTTACTTCAACCCGATTGGCGCCCACCCTTCTGCACTGATTGGAGAATTGCCTAACGGAGTGCCGATGAACCTCATCCCATTTGTCACCCAGACAGCCATCGGTATCCGCAAACAGCTGAAAGTGTTCGGAAATGACTATGACACCCCAGACCACACTTGTATCCGAGATTACATTTATGTGGTTGATTTGGCCAAAGCACATGTAAAGGCTATGCAGCGAGTTCTCGAACAAGACACAGACCCCATTGAGGTGTTCAACATCGGCACAGGACATGGTTATTCCACTCTTGAGATTGTTGAAGGCTTTGAAAGAGCGACAGGCGTAAAACTGCCTTGGGAATATGCACCACGTCGTGAAGGTGACATTGAAGCCATTTGGGGTAATGTGGACAAAGCCAACAAGGTGCTCGGCTGGAGTGCTGACACCCCACTCGACGACATCCTTCGCTCAGCATGGAAATGGCAAAAGAAACTTCGTGCTGAAGGTGTACAATAAGAGCATAACGCGTTAGGAGAACCAAACACTCTTCTGACGTGTGCCAGAACAACGTTCTGGTCGTGTACCAGAATCGTTTGTCGTGTTTTATTTTGTGTTTGTGTTGTGGCTATTCCTTTTCGTGAGAAACGGGGTAGCCCTTTTTATTATGTCCAATACAGAAAGCACAACATCAGTCTGCAAGATGGTGGAGACACTAAATCTATAGAAAGCGGGCAAAAGTTGTTGTTGCAACTTTTGCCCGCTAGGGTATTACGCCTTATAGATGATATAAGTATGTAAACGAAGGATTACTTCACTACAATCTTCTTTGATGCGCCATTGTTGTACTTCACAACGTAGATGCCCGTCTGATTGAGTGCACTAGTAGGCAATTCAGTACCTGTGACGCTATAAACAGCCTTGATTTCTGATTTATCCTTAGCACTTAAATCTTCGATTGCGTCTGGTGCATCAGGATCATCACCGACAAGCATAATGCTACGGAATTCGTCAATGAGTTCTTGGCTGACGCCCACTTCCTTTGTCCAATAGGTGTCAAACTTATCACGAAGTGTCTCACCCTCGTAAGTCTTGATCTTCTCAATCAGCTTCTGGTGGTCACCATCGGCATATCCACTCTTTGGACGAAGACCTGCAAATGACAGAGATGTCAACTCATACTCAAGATTCATCTGTTCTTGTGAGAGTCCAAGAAGACCTTCGAGCAATACAGACACGAGTCCTGTACGGTCAGCGCCCCATACACAGTGATAATAAACAGCCTTTCCTTCCTTGATGTGATTAACAATGAATGGGAACCACTGCTTGTAGCGATTCTTTGATGCTGCTGCAGTCAAATGCTCAAGTTTACAATCGTATCCACCTTCCTTGAAGAAGTAGTCTGTTTTGGGGAAGCCAAAAGCACATTTACCAACCTGGCCATTACCACTATCGTAGTTGTTATCCTTACGGAGGTCTATTTCAGCACCCACACCAAGGTCAATAAGAGTTTGACGGTCGTCTGCTACTGAAGGATGGAGACCATTTGCCTCACCACCACGGTAAATAAGGCCATAACGAACTGTCCTGCCATCCTGCACTGTCCAACCACCAAGGTCACGGATGTTATTGATACTTGGAGCGTAAATCATACGAACAGGTCCTTCGACCTGGAACTTACCCTGAGTCAGCACCTCGCCTCCAGCCTCGACCTTGAAGTAATAGGTATTGCCAGGAATGAGGTTGGGCATGTAAGCCATATCTGAACCATCAAGAATCATACGGCTCTGAGCATCACTGAAGTCACTCTCGAAACCAAACTTCACCACAGCATCCTTCACCTTATCAGCCGGAACTGGTACACCAATATTGTGAGGGATATCAAGACGTGGAGGAGCAGGTTTGAAGTAGTTTTCAATCACAGATGGAGTTTCTGGCTCTGGATACTTGGTGTTCTCCAAATACTGACGAGCACGGAAGTTCTCAATGTTAGCAACGAAATCCATGTTCTTTGCATCAACATATTCGAAAGTCGTAAAGTATGATGCATCAACCTCCTTCTCTGACAGGGTGGCAGCCTTCCAAGTGAAAGTATCTGGAACACGGTAAACAAGCCCACCATCCCACATCACAGGCAGTTGGTCGGGCTGTGCTGCTACAATTAAAGTCGGCTCTTCTACGATAATCTCATCAACATCCTCATTTGCCACAACATAGCAAGGAACGTTTGCACTGACGTGGTCAACTGGGCAAAGTACTGCAGTCTTAGTCTCCTCGTCCAGTGAACCAATCGCATAGACAGCCTTGAATTTAGAAGCAGGTATGTCACATGGAACTGCCAATGGAGTCAACTCTCCAGCCTTGAACTGTTTCTTCAGTACAACAGGAGCATGGGTGTCGTCAAATACTACCGGTGGAAGTGCAACTCCTTCTATATGGTTAACGATAACAGGAGCTGGAGTGCCGTAGTAGAGGCGGAAGTTATCTATAGTAATCCATGTTTCAGCCGGAGCACCAGTGGTTAGGCTGATACCGATGGTCAGGTCGCCATCCTCTGCATGAGTGGCTGTCATTTCATTCCAGTAGTGCCCATGATTGATAGCCTGCTTAGCGATATCGGCAGTTTTGATAGCGTTTGAGCGGTTGTTTGCATCGATATAATGACTGTGAGGATAACCCTTACCGCTTACGACAGCAAACACATCGGCAGACTTGTGATGCTTACCTTCCAGCATATAGCAACCATCTGCGAAGATACTCTTCAACGGCTGTGTTTTGGAGTAGTCATCCACATAGATACCAGCCTTGACAACATCCTTGCCACGCTCATAGTTTGCCAATGCTTGCTTCCACTCACCATTACGATAGAAACCCTGCACCTTAACAGTATAATCGCCTGCAGGCATATCCTTAATCACCTGATACATACGAGCGGCGGTTCTGGTTCCAAAGGACTCCACGATATTACTTCCATACTTGAAATAACTACCAGGAGCGGTCCAACCCTTGATACCGCTATTGAACGATGGATTGTTGACGAAACTTGTAATATCATATTGACCAGAAATAGCAGGAACCGTCTTCATCAGTTTGAAGAGTTCCGTCTTCAACGTAGCCTTTGCGTTAGCCACATCATCATCCGTCATAGTGCCAGCCTCCAATTGTTTCTTAAAGTTTTCCAGTACGGCATAGTACGCACTTGGGTCTGAAGATTGGTCTGCAATTTCGTTGTAGAGATCGAACTGGTCAGCAGCAATAGCAGAGGCCTTGTAATAACGAGTCAGCGTCACATTGGCAAAAGTGAACCAGTCGAGGTCGTAGTCACCACCCGAATTATTGACAGACGGTACAACATACTTCAACGTCAACTGACCGTCATTCACGTATGCCCAAACCGTTGTAGTGTACTTAGAATTTGTAGTGAATTTGTCAAAGTCACCACGAGAGTAAGGCAGCGTGGCAGAAGTGCGTATTTTTGACCACTCAACAGCCTCCGCTTGATTGTCATTGGCTGCAAAATAAGCATTACAGATGCTGATGCCATCTTCCGTTGAATATTTTGTCAAAGTTTCGCGCTTGGAAGAACGATATGTATTCTGGATGGTTGCCTTGTAAATGCCATTAGGCACTTCCAGCGACTGCGAAACCTCTATAGCAGAGTTCTGATACAGCGTCATTGGATACTGATCTTTGTAGGCGATGTTGCTATTTCCTGCCAACACATTCACTGTCCAACCATCTTGACTTGTAGCCAATGTGGGATTAGAAATCAGATCAGTGGCATCTTCAGACGAAAATGCCTTCAAAGCCTCATTAAACTGAGCCATCTTGTCTGTACCAGCAGCAAGCGAGATGCCTGCAGCCTTGGCAATTGCTTCAATCTGTGCCAATCCCATATCACCAACAATTGCGTCCCGTTCTGCTTGAGTCAACAACTGCCACTTTGCATTGAAGCCTGAAGCATCAGCCTTAACGGAAAGTGTACCTGTACTGCTCTCAACGCCAAGGAATTCACCGTCTTTCAAAGAAACGGTGTAGTTGTCGCCATCAACCTCGATGGCAGCATACGCAGCACTTGACTGATTACCCTTAACCGTTGTACCACTCAGAGCAACATAACATCCATTGTCGAGGAACATAAGTGAATAGCCATTAGCACCTTTCTTCACCTCGACAGGAATGCCAAATCTGTCAATCGTAGCATTACCATTCGCCGAACGGCTCAAGAACGCCTTTGCGGTGTTGTACAAATAGAACTTGCCTTCAGGTTGAGCTGTCACCTGTAAGCAAACCATTACCAGCATCAAAGAGGTAATGAACCATTTAGTTTTCTGTTTCATGATTTAGTAGTAATAAAATTGATAATAATAAAAAAGAGTATGCCTCAAAAAAAGTATATTGGTAGGTATTGTTCGTTTTCAGTTAGCAAAGATACAAAATATATTTTTGTCAAACTCTATTTTGAAGGATTTAATTAAAAAAAAGAAGAGAAAAAAAGAAAAAGACCACAAAACAAGCGTTCTGTTTGCACTTTTTAAGATAGATTATTAAGAGATAGCCATCATTCTGTTTTGTTGTTCTGTTTCATAATGACAAATCGGGAATGTCCGTGTCAACACACCCCTCCTTTTTCATTCATTACAATTCTTTTCTAAAGATTTTTTTTGAAAAAAAGGAGAATTCACATACGCTGTTCACAAAAAAACATATAACTTTGTGCTTGAAAAGGGTAAAATAACGATCGAAAACTAAACTTCTTCCCTTGTTTGTACATCAAAAAGAGGGAATTTTATTAATCAAATCAAATGAAGAAAAATGTGATTTTGGGCGCATTGGCTCTCTTGTCATGCTCCCAAGTTGTCAACGCACAAAGTACCGCATCAAAACTGGTTATTAATGAAATCATGGCGAGAAACATCGACATGATGATGGACCCATCATTCAACTATGGTGGATGGATTGAATTATACAACCCGACTAACACAGCCATCAACCTGAATGGATTGTATATCAGTCATGATAAAACCAATCCTAAAATGGTTGCCATACCTGCAGGTAACGGTTCTGTTCCTGCAAAGGGTTTCAAAACCTTGTGGTTCGACCACTATTCCACAGGAGGCGAATATAGTGACAAGGCTAAAAATCAGATTGACTTCAAGATTGACACTGATGGCGACGAGCTTTTCATCTCCGACAAGAACGGCACCATCCTCGTCAGCCAAGTTGTTCCTCCAGCCATTGCACGCACCAGCTATGCTCGCAAAACTGACGGAGGGTCGGAATGGGGGTTCACATACACCCCCACTCAGGGTAAATCAAACGAGGGCAGCATCTTTGCTGAAGTACAGCTGGCAACTCCTGTAGTTGACCGCACGGGAACCGTTTACACTTCTGATTTTGACATCCATGTCACCATACCCGAAGGAGCTACGCTTCGCTATACGACAGATGGCACCACACCTGATTTGATTAATGGTGCAACCAGTCAAGACGGTGTTTTCGGCATCAATGGGAAAAAGAACTACGTTTACCGTTTCCGACTCTACCAGGATGGATTCCTTCCCAGTGATGTGGCTACACATACTTATATATATAACTCCAGCAACTACTACCTTCCCATCGTGTCTGTCGTCACCAATCCCGACAACCTCTACGACAACAAGATTGGTGTGCTTGTGGACGGAACAAACGGTACAGGCGGCAATGGTGGCTATAAGTTTGTTCATGGTTCAGATGGGACAAGCAATAAGAACCGTGGATGGGAACGTCCCGTCAACTTCGAGCTGATTGTGCCCAACAAGGATAAAGAATATTGTGTGGCACTCAACCAAGGAGTTGACTTAGAGGTGAGTGGTGGATGGAGCCGTCACTTTCCACCTTCCCCATCCTTCAAACTGAAAGCAGGAAAGTTATATGGTGAGAAATATTTCTCCTACCCTATCTTTTCTCAGAAACCCTATACCAGAAGCAAGGCCATCATCGTGCGCAACGGTGGTAACGACTGCGAATGCCGTATCGTGGATGCTGCCATTCATGAGATTATCTCCAGCAGTGGCTTCTATATTGACTGTCAGGCTTATCAGCCATCCCACGTGTTCATCAACGGCGAGTACAAGTTCATGTTCAACCTCCGTGAGACCACCAACAAAAACTACGCCTACTCCAACTATGGCATCGACACAGACGAAGTTGACCAGCTTGAGTACAGCGGTGGTTATGCTGTGAAGGCTGGTGATGACATCACATATAAGAAATGGACTAACCTTTGCAATGATCTTGCCTCCAATCCTTCTGACAATACTATATGGGAACAAATTTGTGAGCTCTGCGACATTGACGAGGTGTGCAACTACTTCGCCACCCAGCTTTACGTAGGTTCGGAGGATTGGGTGACCAACAACAATAACACCAAATTGTTCCGCGACCGTAACAATGGCAAGTTCCACATCGTGTTCTTCGATGTAGATGAAGCATTCAAGCGCACCGACCTCTTCAGCAAATTCGACGCCAACAAAGGTCAAAACAGCGGCGGTGGCGGCTGGGGTGGCTGGGGAGGCTGGGGAGGCTGGGGAGGCTGGTTCGACGAGACCTCCCTCACAGACCTCTTGTCCAATTTGCTCGCTCGTCCCGCATTCAGAAAACAGTTCATCGACACCTATTGCATTGTGGCAGGTAGTGTCTTCGATGCAGAGCGTTCATCCCAAATTCTCAACAGCATGGCTTCCTTCAGCGAAGCAGCATTGGCTCTTGACGGTTTGAATCCATGGGATGCCCAAGGAATCCATAACCTTGCAGGTCACGACATTTCTGGTCGCACATTGCTCAACGACCTCACCAACAAGTCCAAGCGCGCTGGTCGCATCAATGCGATGAAGAACTTCTTTGGACTTCAAGAGAGCTTTGATGTCACCATCCAGAGCGACCTTGACAAGGCTCAACTGATGCTCAACGATGTACGAATCCCCACAGGCAAACTCGAAGGCACCGTGTTTGCACCCGCAGTGCTTAAAGCCGAAGCTCCTGCTGGCTACACCTTCACGGGCTGGAAGGTCGTATCTGCACAATCAAGCAGTGTGAGACGTACCGCCAATCTCAACCTGGCTAACGTCATCAAAAACAATGGGCACACCACCATCACTGCTTGTTTCGCACCAATCGCAGACGATGAAATCATTGCCAATCGGGAGAAATCGCCTTATGCACCTATCCGCGTTAACGAAGTGAGTGCCGGCAATACAATCTACGTGAACGAATATTACAAGAAGAACGACTGGATTGAGCTGTACAACCCAACCGACATGACACTCAATGTGGCAGGTCTTTATGTAAGCGACAATCCTAACAAGCCACAGAAATATCAAATTCCTGCAGGTAACCCTGAAATCCAAACTTTTATCAAACCTGGTGGAAAACTCATTATCTGGGCTGACAAACTCGATTCGCAGGATCTCATCTTCACCAACACCCCACTCGGTGTGGTTCGTGAAGGCATCTACTTCTCAAACCTCCACGCATCGTTCAAACTCAACAACGATGAGGGCGTTGAGCAAGAGGTCATCATCACATGGTCTGACGAGTTCATTGCTAATAATCAAGAGTATTTTGAGAAGCATCCATCTTTCAAGCACTTTGCAGACCACCTCGTATATCAGGCACATAAGGGTGACCAGACCGTGGGACGCTACCCTGATGGCGGCAACAGCTTCTATATCATGAACCATCCAACAATTGGTCAGAACAACGCTCTCCACTCCTACGACAAATTTATCGGGACGGATAACGGTGTAATTATTGAAGAACCTGATGATATTGCGGCTGTTTTGGCAAAAGACAACAGAATCAGCATCCGTTTCGCTGGTACACAACTCATCATCCAGGGAGAAGCATCAACCATACAACTTGACATCTACTCTATTGCTGGTCTGCAGCAAAAGCACCAGGCTGTCAATCTCGACAATGGTAACGCTACAGTATCCATCAGTGACCTCCCAGCAGGTGTTTACATTGCTCACGTGAAAGGAGCGAACGGCAGCGAGAACAGTTGCAAGTTCATCATCAGATAAAAAGCAATAAAAGTACAATCAAGTAAGAAGAAAACGGATTATTTAATACTCCTTTTTCCCGACCTATTTACACCACCGTATGTACAAATCCACATACGGTGGTTTTTTATTTAAGGCATCAATAAACAAAACCTTACTTTTCATAGAAGTGTCCACAAAAGTACCCGTTTCGTGACATTTCGTCACACAAAATCTATTTTTGCTATCAAATATAAAAAAATCCGACAAGAATGATGATAAAAAGAGATTTATTCCGTACCTTTGCACAAACAAAATGAAATGGTATTATGTGTGGAATTGTTGGATATTTAGGCAAACGTAGTGCCTACCCCGTCTTAATCAAGGGACTTAAGCGATTGGAATACAGAGGTTACGACAGTGCAGGAGTGGCTCTTCTGACAGAGAATGGAGATTTAAGAATTTACAAAACGAAAGGCAAGGTGGCTGATTTGGAAGCCTATGCCTCTGACAAAGACATTAGCGGAACCGTCGGCATTGCCCATACACGTTGGGCGACTCATGGTGAGCCCAATTCCACCAATGCACACCCCCACATTTCATTCACTGGCAATCTTGCCATCATTCACAATGGTATCATTGAGAACTATGCCGTTCTGAAGAAGCAACTTCAGGAAAATGGCATAGAATTCAAAAGCAATACCGACACCGAAGTGTTGGTGCAACTAATAGAATATGTACGCACGAAGAAGAATGTAGATTTGCTTACAGCCGTACGCATTGCCCTTCGTTCCGTCATTGGTGCATACGCCATTGCCATCCTCGACAAGAACAATCCCGACCAAATCATTGCCGCTCGAAAGAGCAGTCCTTTGGTCGTAGGCATCGGTGAAGAAGAGTTCTTCCTCGGTTCCGACGCCAGTCCTATCATTGAATACACAGACAAGGTCATCTATCTCGACGATAAAGACATTGCCGTGATTCGCCGTGGTAAAGAGGTGGAAGTGGTCGATTTCAATAACGAGAAGATGGAACATGAAGTGACAAAGGTGGACCTGAATCTGGCACAGATTGAGAAAGGTGGTTTCCCGCACTTCATGCTGAAGGAAATCTTTGAACAGCCCGATTGTCTGAAAGACTGCATGAGGGGACGCGTGAATGTGGAAGCAAACAATGTGGTTCTTTCAGCCATCATCGACAACCGCAAGTACCTTCTCAACCCTCGGCGCATCATCATTGTGGCATGTGGTACTTCATGGCATGCCGGATTGATTGGCAAACAACTCATCGAAGACTTCTGCCAGATTCCTGTCGAAGTGGAATATGCCAGTGAATTCAGGTATAGCAAACCAGTCATCAACGAGCAAGACGTAGTCATCGCCATCAGTCAGTCGGGCGAAACAGCAGACACCTTGGCTGCCATTGAACTGGCAAAATCGAAAGGTGCTTTCATCTATGGCATCTGTAATGCTATTGGTTCCAGCATTCCACGTGCCACCAACACAGGTTCATACATTCACGTGGGTCCCGAAATCGGTGTGGCATCCACCAAGGCTTTCACGGGTCAAGTAACTGTGCTCACCATGCTGGCATTGGCGTTAGGTAAGGAGAGAGGCACAATTGACAACATGCGTTACACGAAAGTCTTGACCGCCTTGAATGCTATTCCAGAAAAGATGGAGCAATTGCTCAAACAAGGCGACGCCATCAAAGACATTAGCCGCATCTTCACCTATGCCCATAACTTCCTCTACCTCGGTCGTGGCTACAACTTTCCCGTAGCATTGGAAGGTGCGCTAAAACTGAAAGAAATCTCCTACATTCATGCCGAAGGCTATCCTGCCGCCGAGATGAAGCATGGTCCTATTGCACTCATCGATGACGAGATGCCCGTAGTCGTCGTAGCCACCAAGAACGTGCTCTACGAAAAAGTGGTCAGCAACATTCAGGAAATCAAAGCACGCAAGGCACGTGTCATTGCCATTGTGAGTGAGGGTGACGAAACTATCCGCAAGATGGCAGATGCAGTCATTGAGTTGCCACATACAGAAGAATGCCTTGAACCACTCTTGGCATCCATCCCCTTGCAGATGCTGGCCTACTACATTGCTGTAGCAAAAGGAAAGGATGTGGACCAACCGCGCAACTTGGCTAAATCAGTCACAGTCGAATAAAAAAACAAACACATAAATGAGAAACGTAACACTTCTTTTGGAAGACGGCACCGCGTTCCGTGGACAATCATTTGGATATGAGAAACCTGTAGCGGGAGAAGTCGTCTTCAATACTGCCATGATGGGCTATCCGGAAAGCTTGACCGACCCCTCTTATGCTGGTCAGATGATGGTACTCACCTACCCTCTGGTCGGAAACTATGGTGTTCCCCCATTCAGCATTGAAGAGAATGGCATCGCTACCTTTATGGAAAGTGAAAAGATTCATGCCGAAGCCATCATCGTCAGCGACTATAGCACAGACTATTCGCACTGGAACGCCAAAGAGAGCCTCGCCGATTGGCTGAAACGTGAAAATGTGCCAGGCATTACAGGCATCGACACTCGCCAACTCACCAAAGTATTGCGCGAGCATGGTGTCATGATGGGAAAGATTCTCTTCGATGACGAGCCCGACAATATTCCTTCAGCACAATATGAAGGAGTGAACTACATCGCCAAGGTCTCCTGCAAGGAAGTGATTCATTATAGTGAGGGGAAAGGCAAAAAAGTTGTTCTCGTCGATTGCGGCGTAAAAAACAACATCATCCGTTGCCTCCTTCGTCGTGGCGTTGAAGTGATTAGAGTTCCATGGAACTACGATTTCAACGCGCTCGATTTTGATGGTCTTTTTCTTGCCAATGGTCCTGGCGACCCCGACACCGCAATAGATGCAGTAGAGAACATAAAAAAATTCCTCAACACTGAAAAGGAAAAAGGAAATGTACGTCCCTGCATGGGTATCTGCATGGGAAACCAACTGCTGGCAAAGGCAGCAGGTGCCACCATCTACAAACTGAAATACGGACATCGTTCGCACAACCAACCAGTGCAACAAGTGGGCACCAACCGCTGCTTCATCACTTCGCAGAATCATGGTTATGCCGTTGACAGCACCACCCTTCCATCGGATTGGGAACCCCTCTTCATCAACATGAACGACGGCTCTAACGAAGGCATCCGCCACAAGCACTTTCCGTGGTTCTCAGCACAGTTTCACCCCGAAGCCGCCAGCGGTCCTGTCGATACGGAATTCCTGTTCGATGATTTTGTCAAACTCCTTTAAGACTTCAAGACGATGATAGATAAAAGCATTCAAAAAGTTCTTCTCTTAGGCTCTGGAGCCTTAAAGATTGGTGAGGCAGGCGAGTTCGACTACTCTGGCAGCCAAGCCCTGAAAGCCCTAAAGGAAGAGGGCATCGAGACCGTACTCATCAACCCCAATATCGCCACAGTGCAGACGTCCGAAGGCGTGGCCGACAAGATTTACTTTCTGCCCGTCACCCCCTTCTTCGTAGAGAAAGTGATTCAGAAGGAACGGCCACAAGGCATCCTCTTGGCGTTCGGTGGACAAACCGCCCTCAACTGCGGCGTGGAACTCTATCAGCAGCACATCCTTGAGAAATACAACGTGCGTGTGCTTGGCACGCCTGTTCAAGCCATCATCGACACCGAAGACCGTGAACTCTTCGTGAAGAAACTGGACGAGATTGACGTGAAAACCATCAAAAGCCACGCTTGCGAAACCATCGAAGAGGCTCGCCAAGCCGCTTCTGACCTTGGCTATCCCGTCATCATCCGTGCTGCCTACGCATTGGGTGGTCTCGGCTCCGGCTTCTGCGACAATGAAGAGGAACTGAACAAGTTGGCAGAGAAAGCCTTCTCGTTCTCTCCCCAAGTGCTCGTCGAAAAATCGCTGAAGGGCTGGAAAGAGATTGAGTACGAGGTGGTGCGCGACCGCTTTGACAACTGCATCACCGTCTGCAACATGGAGAATTTCGATCCCCTCGGCATCCATACGGGTGAGAGCATCGTCATCGCTCCATCGCAGACACTCACCAACAGCGAATACCATAAACTCCGTGCCCTCGCTATCAAGATCATCCGCCACATCGGCATCGTCGGCGAGTGCAACGTGCAGTATGCTTTCGACCCCGAAAGCGAGGATTACCGTGTCATTGAGGTGAATGCCCGTCTTTCGCGTTCCTCCGCTTTGGCTTCGAAAGCCACGGGCTATCCGCTCGCCTTTGTTGCAGCCAAACTCGGTCTCGGCTACGGACTCTTCGACCTGAAAAACTCTGTCACCAAGACCACTTCGGCCTTCTTCGAGCCAGCCCTCGACTATGTGGTGTGCAAGATACCCCGCTGGGACCTCGGCAAGTTCCGTGGTGTTGACCGTGAATTGGGTTCTTCCATGAAGTCGGTGGGCGAAGTGATGGCAATTGGACGCACTTTCGAAGAGGCCATCCAGAAAGGTCTCCGCATGATTGGACAAGGTCTGCACGGCTTTGTCGGCAATCACGAACTGGAGATTGATGATGTGGATGCCGCCCTCAAAGCCCCCACCGACAAACGAGTGTTGGTGGTGGAAAAGGCTCTCCACATGGGCTACACGGTCGAGCAGATTCACGCCCTCACAAAGATAGACAAGTGGTTCCTCTACAAGTTGCAGAACATCCGCAACACCTATGTGGAATTGCAGCAGAAAGGAGCCATCCAAAATGTGCGCAAAGACCTGATGCTTCGTGCCAAGGTGCAGGGTTTCACGGATTTCCAAATCTCCCGTGCCGTAGGTCTCGAAGCCCTCATCGACCCAGAAATCGCGACCAAACTGGTGCGTGAACTGCGCAAGCAGATGGGCATCCTCCCTGTCGTCAAACAAATCGACACCCTCGCTGCCGAGTACCCTGCACAGACGAACTACCTCTATCTTACCTACCAAGGTTGCGGTTCCGTATGCTGCGACGCCGTCGCTGCACAGGGAAAAGCAGCCCACGACATCACCTACGAAAACGACCGCCGCTCCATCATCGTCCTCGGTTCAGGAGCCTATCGCATTGGTTCAAGTGTAGAGTTTGACTGGTGTGGTGTTCAGGCACTTAACACTATCAGGAAGAATGGTTACCGTTCGGTGATGATTAACTACAACCCTGAGACTGTCTCCACCGACTACGACATGTGCGACCGCCTCTACTTTGACGAACTCACCTTCGAACGTGTGATGGACATCATCGAACTGGAGAACCCTCATGGCGTGATTGTTTCGACGGGAGGACAAATTCCCAACAACCTTGCCATGCGTCTCGACAGCGAGCGTGTCCCAATCCTCGGCACTTCAGCCAAGAGCATAGACAATGCGGAAGACCGCGACAAGTTTTCCGCCATGTGCGACCGCATCGGAGTGGATCAGCCAGCATGGGCAGCCCTCACCTCGATGGACGACATCAACCAGTTCATCGAGAAGGTAGGGTTCCCTGTCTTGGTTCGTCCGTCCTACGTGCTCAGCGGTGCAGCCATGAACGTATGCTCCAACCAAGAGGAACTGGAACGATTCCTGCAGTTGGCGGCCAACATCAGCAAGAAGCACCCCGTGGTAGTCAGCAAGTTCCACGAACACAACAAGGAGATAGAGATGGATGCCGTGGCAAAAGACGGTGAGATTATCGCCTATGCCATCAGCGAGCACATCGAGTTTGCCGGTGTTCACTCTGGCGATGCCACCATCCAGTTCCCACCCCAGAAGATTTATGTGGAGACCGTTCGCCAAATCAAGAAAGCCTCCAAGAAGATAGCCAAGGAACTTAACATCTCAGGACCATTCAACATCCAGTTCCTTGCCGAACAGAACCACCTGCGTGTCATCGAATGCAACCTGCGTGCCTCGCGTTCGTTCCCGTTCGTCAGCAAGGTGCTCAAACTCAACCTTATCGAGTTGGCCACCAAGATTATGCTGGGACTTCCCTTCGAGCGTCCAGAGAAGAACCTCTTCGACCTCGACTACGTGGGCATCAAGGCCAGCCAGTTCTCCTTCAACCGTCTGCAGAAGGCTGACCCTGTACTTGGCGTCGATATGGCATCGACGGGAGAAGTGGGTTGCATCGGCGATGACACTGACTCTGCCCTCCTCTGCGCTATGCTCTCCGTGGGGCATCGCATTCCGAAGAAAGGAATCCTCCTCTCAACAGGTCCAGGCAAGCAAAAAGCCGACATGCTCCGTGCGGCCCAGCAACTCATTGAACATGGCTATCAACTCTATGCCACAGGCGGTACATCGCGCTATCTGGCAGAAAACGGCATCGCCAACACCCTCGTCCATTGGCCCAGCGAGGAAGGACAGCAGCCACAGGCGCTCGACCTGCTCCACAGCCACGACATCGACATGGTAGTCAACGTGCCCAAGAACCTCTCGGTGGGTGAACTCACCAACGGATACAAGATTCGCCGTGCAGCCATCGACCTCAACATTCCTCTCATCACCAACTCCCGCCTTGCCTCCGCCTTCATCAACGCCTTCTGCACGAAGAGCCTCGACGACATCGAAATCAAGGCATGGAGCGAGTTCTGATGAGAAAGAGCACTCTCGCAAATTAAGAACATTCTCCTATATAAAACAAGCGGCATACCCGTTGTGGTGTGCCGCTTGCTTTGTTTTTACCATTATGCATAAAGCATCTTTGGCTAGTGGAAAACACCCAAATACAGGTGATGGTCCCAATTCACTGTAAAGCTATAATCTGGGGCAAAGAAAGTTATTTTTACACAACCTCCCAAATCTCTTGCTCGAAAACTGTGGACTCAGACTGGAGAACAGATCATCCCCGTGTGTCTCGGGACTTTTTTGTCACAAAGTTCGTCTGCCAATAACATGACTTCTTAATTGGCGGTTTTTCCATCTTTGGGGAACAGATCAAAGAACCGTCCGCTGACTTCTGCACTCACTCAATCGCATCTTTCATTTATCATTTGTCATTTATCATTTAGCGCAGCGCCAAACATACCCTTTGAGGATAGCCCTTACACAGGATTGAGAATACCTCATAAGTAGAAGTGAGAATACCCCTTAAGCACGAGTGAGTATAGCCTTGACACAGAAGCGAGAATATTAGTGACATCGAGCTGAGTATATTGGTGACGTTTGATGTTGTATACGAGTGACATTGAAGTGTGTATATGAGTGACGTTGAAAGGTGTTGATGAACTACGTGCGCACCGTGCGCATCTCATTTCGCTCACCCAGCGCATCATATTTCGTTATTACAGTGCATGTTATTTTGCACTGAGTGCCCGTGTTTGATGATACAAGTACAATCCTTGTGTCATTTCTTCAACATCACAGTCGCACATAATGAATTTGGTAAGGCAAGAGAGAGGTGACAGTATCTGTCCCCTTTGTCATCTCCAATCCACCATCACAAAGTTATCATCAAAATTACCCCACATGACGGGATGCTGACGATTCTTGCTACTCTTCTTCACGCCATCACTGACAAATACAAAAATTTCCTTCGCTGTAACAAGTCTGTCCTTATTGCTATCAGCACCTCCTCTCAGTCCTCTTTCTACATACGTGGTGAACAATCCATTCTTCATGCTCGGGGTTTCTAATGAAAATTCCTTGGTACGAGATGATAGGAACATGACCACATCAGAGCTGTTCGTATGATTAGCCGTATGAGATTCCTTGCGCAACCCTCCCGACATGCATGCATCAGCAATCACAATCTTTCCGGTTGCCTTGCTCTTACGGAAGACTGCATAGATGTCATTATAAGTGAGTGCATTTCTATCCCCAGCCCCCATATCATAAGGACAAAAACCTTTCTCATATCCATGTCCACTGAAAAAGAGCACCACCATGTCTCCCCTCTTAGCCCTGCCGAATTGGTCTGTCATCGCCTTCAAGATATTTGCCCTTGTCGCATATCTTCCTGTGATGGTGATGACATTCTTTGTCCTCGTCTTATACATCTTTGCCATCACCTTTGCATCATTCTCGGCAAGCCTGAGGTCGCTGATGCTCTGATAGTTGGCGATGCCCACAGCCACCACATACGTCTCTGCCCTCAATGGCAAGACGCACAGCAAGAAGAGGATGAGAATGGCTTTGTTCATGATTCCGTATATTTACATTTACACCAAGTGCAAGTCTTATTTTGGCGTATCAGACGATAAGGCTGATTGCCCATAAAGTGTCGGCATTCAGGATTAGGGCACACATAACGATGCTGAAAATCTTCTGTCGCCTTCTCCTGCTCCTCAATACTGTTATCATTATAGCCCTTGACAAAGCTGTACACCATCAGTACTAAACCAACAATGGTCAGCACAATCGTAAAGGTAAAAATGCCATCATCCCATCCCATTGTCTTTGCCATCGTGGCAATCGCACCACTGCCAATCGTAAAAATCGGCGAGGCACTGCGCAACTGATTGATGGATCGCTGTCGGTTCTTTATCTCCAACTGCTTGTCATGATAATCTTTCCACACCTTTTCCAAATGCCTGATAGAATACATTGGAACTTCCTTAGGCTTATTCACCACAGGCGGAGCAGGTGTAGGTGGTGGAGTCATTTGCTTCTGCTGAACAGGCAGCAAATCCGCAACTTTTACAGTTGTTGTCTCACTCAGTTTGATGAAAGTATCAGGCGTCACTTTTGTTTTCAAAATCTGTTTCCCATCCACGAATGTGCCTTGCACACTCTTGTTCTGCAACGTCCATGTTCCGTCCCCATTGTCTGTCAGCCAGCAATGTTCACGGCTCACGGTGGGATCATTGATTTCTATGCGTTGTGTGGCTTTCGAGCGTCCACGTCCTACGATGATAGTCATTGCTTCTTCTTGTTATAGAGTTCTTTCAAACTTTTCAGCACCTCTTTTGGTACAGACACTTTATACACCCCCGAGGTCTTCATGTCACTCAGGCAAAGTTCCTGCTTCAGCACATTGATCTGCAAAATGAAGGTCACATTCACGATCAGGCTTCTTCCTAATCTGACAAACGTAATTGTCTTACCCTTCATCTTGTCATCCTCCAACATCTTTTCGATATTCAACAGGCTGGTCAGCAACGTCACATGATGCCCATTCAGGAAATACACATCCGTATAATTCCTGTCTGCTTTGAAGTAAAGCACCTTGCGCAAATCCACACGCACCATCTCATCACGCGTATGGAAATAAAAGATTGAAATGTCCTTACTGTTCTCCATCTTTCTTTCCGATTAGTTTTTTTATCAATGAAACAAACATTCCTATCAGCGATGCGTTCTCTTCCCTTTCTGGTTCAGACACAGGAGGGGTTGTTTCATCGTTCACCTGCAGTTCCTGCTCTTGTTCTTCCTGTTCCACAACAACTGCTATATCATCTTCTTCTCTCGTGTTCTCCTCTTCTTCACGTTCCACCTCATCGATAGGCACCAGCCAGCAGGTATAGTTGTCGCGAGTGTTTCCATCGCACACAACTTTGATGGCAGCAATCTTTCCCTCATCATCCAAGGTTTCATCTGCCAGTATCTCTCCCAGCCTGTCATTCGTCAACTGCTCCAGCACTCCATCACAACACAGGAAGAAATAGTCACCACTCTCCACATCATTTATTTCATACACATCTGCCTTATATCGACGTTCCAGATGGGGTTGCATGGCACGGGTGATTACATTCTTCTGAGGGAAGTTCACAGCTTCCTCCTCCGTAATTTCTCCTGCCCTCAACAAATCATTCACCAAGGAGTGGTCTGCCGACTGATAGATGATGCCAGTCCTGCCCTCCTTGCTTGCCAACGAGGGACGTACATGATAGATGCGACTGTCACCGATGTGCGCCACCAATGCACCACCTTTGTGCAGCACCAGACACGTCATTGTCGTACCCATCTTCTTCACGGCACCCGTGTCCACCTTGTCCATCTCATCATAGGCATAGCTCAAAGCCTCCTCAAAGAATGCTTTCGTCACAATGCCATCTTCTGGCAGATGCCCTGTCAGGAATGTGCCCAGTGCTGTTGCAGCAGTTTCACTTGCCACCTCACCGCTGTCTTGTCCTCCCACACCATCACACATCACAAATACACGATTCTCCTTTGTAACCGTTGCAGGATTGGGCCACAAGAAATCCTCTTGATTGTCTTTTCTTCCAATCTCAGAGAATGATTTGGGTTGTCTGATTGTTATCTTCATAATACTTGCGTTACATCTTCATTGGTTTCTTCCAGAATGAGGTCTGTCTTTCCCAATGTCAGTTTATCACCAAAGTTCAATATAATCTCGTCACCACGCTGGATGTCCCTGCCATTCAGTTGGATGATGTTCTTCGAACCTATCTCCACCAGATGATGCTCCACTCCTCTTGCGGTCTTCACCACATCTATCTGCACATGACGACGACTCATATACATATCCTTATAATTGTCGCTACCAATCTGAATGTCAGCCGTTCCCGACTGAGCCAATCGTCCCAGCACCTGACTACCCATGCGCAACTCGCAAATCTGTCCTGTCTGCATCACACGCATCTGTCCAGTGTCTGTTTTTATTTGCTGACCAAACGAGCCTGGCAATTGGGTGGCATCATCCGATGCACCCTGACCACCCTTGCCTGCTTGCCCCATCAAATAGACACTTACTTTTGCTCTAAATTTGCAAATTGGGCATCCTAATATTTTGTCTTGTATGCCTGGGTCATTCTTTATCGTAAGCCGTGAACGGCAATTTGGACATACTACTAATAATACACTCATATCAAACTTAACTATCAATTGTCAACTATCAACTTTCAACTATCACTAAGCATCCATCATTCCAGCATCTGCATCATTCATGTAATCTGGCATATCGTCATCGTTCATTGCCATCTCCTGCTGAACTTGCTGTTCTTCAAGCTCTGACAGATAAGCCTCTGTTTGTAAACCTTCTTCATGAACATCATGTGCCTCTTCTTCTTCAATCTGACCATTCTCATTGTCATCATGCAGCAGATAGTCAATCGTTCCATCCGAATCAATATCCACCACCATTGCCCTGTCACCATCAGAAGCTTCTAAGCCTATCAAGATTGCTTGACCACCTTCCTCTTTTTCCACAGCCATAGCACCTATCACATGCACCTCATTGTCCTCAGCAGTATCTGCAGTAACAATCACATTACTATCATCTACTAACTCTGCATCGGCAGCAATAGGAGTTTCCACTGATGCTGTGATTGGTTCAGGTTGCACAGTTTCTACTTTAACCGTAACGACATGTTCTACAACTGTATGTTGTGGTTGTTCTTGGGCCACTTGCGCCTCCTCAGCAACCACTTCTTCTGCAACAGATTCTTCATTTGTTGCTTCTTCTGGAACGTTCTCATCTGGGACAGCTTCAGTTGTTGCATGTTCGTAGATACGATCTGCCGCCATAGCAGCACCCGTTCCAAATGCTGCACCAGCAGCCGTTGCCATACCTTGTCCGAAAAGATTCGCACCTTTCTTCTCGTCTTTTACTTTCGCTGTCTCTACATTCTGATTCTCATTCAGAACCTTTGTTGCATCATTATCCATAGTCTTATTCTTATATTGGTTAATAATCTGATTGTTTGTTGCAAAGATAAAACTTGTTTTTAACCTTCTCCAAATTTTTTTAGAGATGTTGGACGAAAAGGGGAGATTAAAGGACAAAATCAATAACTTGTATCTGAAACCAGTCGAATAGGATATGCCACTCGTCCAACCTCAGATATCATTCCAATCTTTTTCATCTGAGGAGGATAAGTGAATTTGAAAACACGATGGACAAAATCCTTTTCTTGTGCATTTTTATCATTCGCCCAATAATAACCTTCAAAATCCCGCTTTTCTATATTTCCTCTTACACTTTTAAGTCCCTTATAAGTCCAAAAGTGATTTTCCCTATTATTACCTTCTTTCATCTTCCCACCTGCAGGTAAAAAGATACATTTTCCAGATGGACCCTTAATTAAAAACCCAGAACAATTGTACTCTTCAATCCATGTCCATTGACATCTATTTCTCAGTTCCTCCCATTCTTCTGCCATTGGCACACGAACATCACCTTGCACTTTTGTCATATAAGTTGCTATCAAAGGATCATCGTATGATATATAATCTCCACTATCTGATGCATCTATAGCTGCAAGATTCGTATTATACCAATATACACTTAGCCCCAAATCAATAAGTTGATTATTAGGCTGATTTAATATACCATTCTTGCCTGCTAAGATGATACGATTCTGTTCTTCTTCGGAGAAATTCAATCTCGTTTCCTCATCCAGCGTTTCCCAATTTATTTCTTTTATCTGAATAGGCTTTGATGGACTTTCTTTCTGAGCAATCACACTTACAGGCGCAGATGATTTTTCCACACCCACTTGGGGCAATCTCTCTATAAAGTCACGCACGGTTTGAATCCTTTTCTTCGCCACAGGTCTCATCGCTTCCACCACCACATCTATCACGGTTTGACTGATTCCGTTGGCTCTTAATTCATCAGGAATGATGTCTTCATTACCAAGCACATCCGAAGCACTTGGAGGGGTGCTTCCTGTCAGCAACTTGAAGAGAGTTGCACCCAAAGCGTAAATATCGATAGTAGGCAAGAAATCATTCCTGCCGTTTGTTCTCGTTCCTTGTTCAAGAGGTGCAAATCCTTCTGTTCCCAAGCCTATGGTGGTAGAGGTGTCGGGGTTGCCATTTTCTCCATAATGTTTCGACAAGCCAAAATCTATCAAAAAGATATGCCCATCACTCTTTCTACGCATAATATTCCCGGGCTTTAAATCAAGATGCAGCATGTGCTGTTCCTCATGCATATATTTTAATGCATTTGCCACATCCTGAATGATGGCAATGGCCTCATCCTCCGACAAGTGATGATTCTTCAGATAGCTATTCATATCTTCCCCATCCACATATTCCATCACATAATAAAAAGTATTGTTAGCCTCAATAAAATCTATCACTTTCACGATATTGGGGTGCTTCATCTTTGCCAAATTCTCTGCCTCCTTACGGAATTTTACGGCATAATTATAGGCAAGGCTTCCTTGTGTCATACCAGTCACCTCTCCTGCATCACCACGTTGATTGATGTCACGCATAAAGAACTCCTTGATGGCAATAGAGTTGGGCAATTCCATCGTCATCTCGCCAAGAGCTCCCCTTACCGTCGTAAAGCCTTTTGCTTTATATGTCACGCCAAAAGCCCCTTGTCCCAACATCGCTTCAATACGATAGCGGATGGTCGGACTTTTCAGTTCTGTTCCTATGGATAATGTTGTCTGCATCTGTCTTATCTAATAAATTAGTAGCACACGGCTCGTATCGTTCGTTGTACATTGATTGGCTCATACGCCAAATCAAAATCTTCACTATTAAAGTAGAGATAATGTGCTGTATTATACACATGGGATTTGCTGGAGCTCCAATAATAACCCTGGAAAGGAATGGCATTGTTCAATTTACCAGCAGCAGGAAGGAATATGCTTTTCCCAGTCGCCCCTGTTACCTTATAGCCCCACACACTTTTGTATTCAAACCACGTCCATCTGCATTTGTCTATAAGTTCTTTGAATTGCTTTCTTGTAGGAGTTCGCCATCTACCACGTTTCATCATATACGCAGCGTCATACTGTGAGCCAGCAATGTCTTCATCCAACACATTCCAATCCAAATGATTCCTTGTAGTGACATCTATACCCCATGCAAAGAAAGTTCCAGCCTCTTGAGGGAAATTCGCACCTACATTATGGCTACACCACTTTACACTCAGTCCTAAATCCACGATTTCAGATGTCTCAATTTGACTCTCTTGAATCATCACATCAGTAATCAAAACCGTTGCCTCATCTTCTGTTGTGGCATCAACCGCTTGGTGTTGCGGAACAATGATTTGTGTTTCTTCAAATGGCACAACATCCTTCTCTTTTTCCACATTCTTCAGTTTCAACGCCTCCATAAACTCCTCCATCGATTGAAACCTGTCTTTACGTCTTGGCTCCATCGCTTTGATGATAACATTATTTGTATTATCACTGATTGATGATGGCATTGGTGGCAATCCATCATCGATAATGGCACTCGCTTCTGGTGGCGTTTCTCCTGTCAGCATCTTATACATTGTTGCCCCCAATGAATAGATGTCCGTTGCTGGCGAGAACGATCCCACACCTCCTATACGAGACTGTTCTATCGGTGCATAACCAACACTTACACCTACAGGAGTGCTTGTGGTCTGTTCACCAGTTACATCATAATTCTTAGACAATCCAAAGTCAATCAGCACGATATCGCCATCGGGACGAAGCAACACATTGGCAGGTTTGATATCCAAATGATTCATCTTTTGAGCATGGATATACTGCAAGGCTGAAGCAATCTTGCTCGTATAGCAAAGCGTTTCCTCTTCCGAGAAACAACCTTTTCCCTTGATTAAATCACTCAGCGAGCCACCCTGAATGTATTCCATCACATAATAAGCCGTACCATTCTCCTCAAACACATCCAGCACCTTGATAATGTTAGGATGATTGAGTTTCGATATATTCACAGCCTCCTTCAAGAATTTCTTCATGAATCTTTCCACCAATTCAGCACTACCCAACGATGGCACAGAAACTCGCTTAGTGGATTCGTCACGATTGCAAAGGTCTTTCATAAAGAACTCCTTGATCGTCACTTCCACCTCCACATCAATCTTCCCAAGTGGTCCTTCTACTGCCACACGCTGTTTAGCCAAGTAAGTGATGCCAAAGCCTCCTTGACCAAGAGTCCGAATGATTTTATATTTACCACTTTGAAGAGTGGTGTTTGGTTGTAGTTGTTGCATAGAGCTTTATATTCTTTCAACTTTTATTTCTGTTATCATCGCTTTTATATTATCGCTTATTCCTGACGTGGGTGGAGTTTGTGATTTGTATTTTGCTGGTATGACAAAATTCAGAGACCTGAGATCTTTCAAGGAAGTATAGCATATCCCATCAAAATGGGGTAGAACATTATTATTAAGAAACAGAATATGTAGAAATAATTGAGAGAAAGTATATTCTTCAATAAATGCAGCATCCTCATGTTTTGCAGGAGTCAAACAAAGTAATCTTAATGGATATGTGATAAGAAAAGCAAATTTATCATAATCTGTCATCGTCAATATATCATCATTTGACGGAATTGAAAAATCCGCGAAACACAATGTCCTTTGAGGTACAAAGACACCATACCATCTTGATTTGCCTTCTTTCACTGTTTCCCCAATTTCTTTCTGCGCGCACTCAAGAGAATTTGAAAGATACAAGCATGGAAAACCTAATTGATTAAATCTTCCTTTAGAAGCCTTTTGCCTTAAATCAAAAGGTACGTGATTGCAATTATCTGGTTTTTCCCCCCTGTCAAAATCCACACAACGAAATAATTCTTTATCAAAAACACGCTCATTTTGAAGATAATTTGCATATACATCCATCAACTTATAGTCAATATATTTGCAGACAGACAAAAGATTACTCAATTTTATGGTAGCAGACAGAATGTCACCACTATATGCACACTCCAAGATATCTAAACAACAAGAATTGATTTTCTTCATTAAGTTGGAAAAACGCCTATATGTTGCCTTTCCAACCAGCTCATTTGTCTGATTAAGAAGGATTTCGACATCCTGGCCATATTCGGTTAACTCACTTATATATTTGTCAAACGCATTCTTAATGTAATTATAGAAAGATTCGTCATCGTATTTTTGTACAAGAGACGATGATAATTTTTGTATCAATGTGTTGATATCCTTATTAGCCATAGTATCCATTGTTTCAATTTTACAAATATACATTATATATATCACTAACATTCACCTTGAAGAGTGGTGTTTGGTTGTAGTTGTTGCATATATGTATCGATATACAAACATCTCTTTTAAAATCAACTTTCTAATGCGGATGCTTTTATTACGCACACGAACGTGATAACATAATTATTATTACGCCAAAAACGAACAATACGAACAAATATCCGAATGAATACACGACGTCTTTTTCTTCTTTCTTTTCATCTGTAGGATCTTCCAAATTTATCTTTTGAACTTCTTTCACCTCGATTGTAGAAATCATCTTATCATATTGCCATTCTCCAACAATCTCTGTGCCATCTTTCTTAATCAACTTACCTCGTCCATGCCTCCTTCCTCTTTGCCATCCGCCAACATAATAGCCACCATCAGCATAGTTCCAGGTACCTTCACCCTCTCGTAGTCCATAGTGCCACTCGCCAATATATGATGCACCACCTACATATATCATCGTTCCCTTTCCTTCTGGTCTTCCATTCACAAAATTTCCCTCGTACATTGAGCCGTCTTCAAATCTTTTCTGATGATAACCATTGAGGACATCGGGCCTTAGTGATGGCGTCTGCAACACACGAGTCTCGTCATCATTTTGTTCTACATGATTAGATGAAGGAGAAGGAAGTGGAGCAGATTTCTTTTTATCAAATAAATTCAAGAAGGCCTCAACACTCTGCGGTCTGTCAACCTTCTTTGCTTGCATAGCATTTCTTATAACCTTTTGTACTGATGCTGAAACTGACAATGGCATAGGTGGTAAGCCATCATTTATCAGTTCGTGTGCTGATGGTGGCGTTTTGCCTACAACTAACCAATATAGTGTTGCCCCCAAGGAGTAAATGTCAGTTTGAGGGGAGAATTGTCCTACACCAGAAGGGCTGTATTGTTCTATAGGAGCAAAGCCCAGACTTATTCCAACTGGTGTGGATGATGTCTGTGAACCCACTTCATCGTATTGCTTAGAGAGTCCAAAGTCAATCAGCACTATCTGTTGGTCATGCTGACGCAACATGATATTGCCAGGCTTGACATCCAAGTGATTGATGCTCCTTGCATGAATATAAGCAAGGGCATCTGCCACTTTCTTGATGTATGCCACAGCTGTTGCTTCAGGCAATGCGCCTTGACGCTTCACCATCTCCGACAAATTCTCCCCCTCGATATACTCCATCACATAGTATGCAGTATTATTCTCTTCAAAGATGTCATGAATCTTAATAATGTTGGGATGGTCAAGCTGAGAAATGGTACGTGCCTCCTTCAAGAACTTCTCGCGAAAACGCATCACCGTTTCCCTATTGCTTTGTGTGCCCAGTGTCACATGGCTCGTACCCTCTTCGCGGTCGCAATATTCCTTATAGAAGAACTCCTTGATCGCCACTTTGCGACCCAGCATCACCTGTTCAGCCAAGTAGGTAATGCCAAACCCTCCTTGACCAAGAACACGCAAGATTCTATATTTACCCCCTTGAAGGGTAGTGTTTTCCTGTAATGTCCGCATGGTTTTGATAGATTAGCTAACGATTGTTATTGCAAAGATAGGAATCTTTGTGAAAAGAAACAAGAAAAACAAACATTTATGGATGAAACATGGGTATTCATGGACAAAACACCATTGTTTCACACATCATTCACCACTTATTCTTTTGCGAAAGCCTCAAATATCTCTAAAATAAGGTCCACACGTTCCGTTTCACTTAATGGCAAGGCACATTCCACCTCTTCATGAATGTTGGGACGGCTCAAGAACTTCAGGCTTTCTTCTCGCAGAAAGGCTTTCAACGTGGCATTTGCCTCTTTCTGAAATCTCTCTACAATGTCACCACAATAATTGAGCACATATACCACATCTTCAAAGTCATGCGAGGTGCGCAAATCCTCGCCAGCACGGGAATTGATGGCTTCTATCTTCGTTGCCAAGAAGAACAAAGCGGGCATGATGCAGATGACACGTCCATTGGGTAACGTGTAATCCACTTTGCGCTGAATGCCTGGTTGATACCATTTGTTGGTAAAGCCCATAAACTTTTCGTCGGATGGCATGATGTCAACCATCTCACCCTTGTATAACCAACGACACATTGGGGCACCAACTTCGCGGTCTTCCTCAAATTTTTTCCTGCGCAAAAGTTCATTGAACTCTTCATATTCCTGATGGGTGTAAAGTTCCACCACACAATCCACATCCATCGTTGGGCGCGCCTCTTCTGCTGCCTCATCATTTACATACAATTGAGCCACAGAACCACCCACATAAACCACCTTCTCATTCAGTTCGTCCAGTCCCTCTGCCACATCTTGTAGGCGTTCAATGTTTGTCTTCTCCATACTGTGCAAATGATTTATCCAATTCTGAAATGGCAATTTCCCTCTCACGTGCCCGTCCCATCCTCAACGTATCAACAATCACCAACAATTTATAGAGTTCCTCGTCATTGGCAACAGCCTCTGGAACAGTTGCATACAATGGAGCGATAGCCTGACCACGCACTGTTCCTTTCTTGTAGGGCCACACAAAGACATCCTTACCCTGCGTAATCTGTTCCTTGAGGGGAGAGGCTGAAACAGCAGTAGGGATTCCTCTAACGATGCCTCCTAATTGCACGGGATACACATATCTCAGTCCATACACCAAGAAGTCCTTCAAGGCAAGTGTATTTACACGAGTCTTGTCATTATCCACCAACTGAGCAATCCTGCACCGCTCCATCGCATCAGAAATTTCAGCAGGACTGATACCCAATGATTGGGCAACGTCTTTATTAAGCATTCCCTTCCCTGCTGAAGTGATTTTCTTCAGTAAAACCACAATATCCTGTGGCCTCATTCCATTGATTTTCTTTTCCATATAGACTAAATTCGCGATTCGCGAATTGCGAATTCACCTCAATTTGGGTTGCAAATTAACCACTTTTTTTATTATCCACCAAACATTTAGGGAACTTTTTTGTTAAGACACCAAAAAGGCACAAAGCCGTGGTGGACTTTGTGCCTCATATTTATAATATACTCAACTTTCGGAAGTGACGAAGTAATCGAAGTTAAAGGAGTTAACGACGATACCCAGTCAATGAAAATTAGGAATGAGGAAAGATGCGGTTGAGCGAGTGCAGAGGTCAAGCTTGTTTGAACTATGCCGAGCATGAGCATCTTCGGCGAAGCCAATTAGGAGTTGCCATGCTGGATGTAAGAATCGCGAGATAAAAAATGGAAGAACTATTTGAGTTGACAGTTAACAACTACAAACAACCTACCTACCACCTTACCACTACGAACCTACTACCTTACCACTACGAACCTACTACCTTACTACTATCTTACCACTACGAACACAAGGAGCACTAAAGGAACACCAAAGGTCAAGGGGGGAGAAAACAATCTCCACCAAATCGATGTCGTCGAGGTCGGTTGGTCGATGTCGACGAGGTCGATTGATCGATGTCGACGACGTCGATTTAGAGGTTACGGAAGAGACTTTCAAATGAAGAATCCACAAACAAAGAAGCCCATCCAAATGGACAGGCTTCATGGGTTAAATAAAGGTTATCGTTTATCCCTCAGCAGAATCTCAATCATCTCAGCAGGCGTGACAACAATTGGAGTCTTAGGGAAGTGTTTTATATTGCCAGTTATAAGGTAAGCATCCTCTTTAGAAAGGGCAACCTCATAAAACACCACATCATCTTTATCTGGAAAAACTTCATCACTCTTAACACGTTCTGAAGAAATTCCCAATTTGCAGATACTTTTCAAATACTTATTGACCAAAGAGGGTGTGAAATGAAATTTCGAACGTCGAAGGACATCTTCATATTCTGCGATAATCTCGTCGTTGAACAAAGGTACAATATCCCCTTGAAATATCGCGTCCAACACTTTTACAGTGGCAGCGTTGATGTTTTTGGAGAACAAAGCAGAGACAAAAACGTTCGTGTCAATGACAGCGTAAATCATCACTTCTGTATTTTTGAGCGTCTTTCTTCACGGGCAAGACGGATTTCTTCATTAATCTCATCTAGTGTCATCTCTTGCAATCCATTCTCTTGCGCCTCTGTCCTAAGGGCATGGAATGCCTCCAACGCACTCATAGATTTCTGCTCAGGAGCTGCCTTGATCTCAAAAGGAATTCTGCGTTGCATGACCACTGCATTCACAAAGATGTTCATTGCGGCATTTGCACTCATACCAAACTGAGCACAGAGTTTGTCAAAAGCTGCCTTAATGCCTGAGTCCATACGGACTGTCATAGATACTTGTGCCATAATCTTATTCTTTTTGATGCCGCAAAGTTAAGTATTTTATCCCAATCTGCCATCATCTTGACTCAATTTTTTATTATTTTGCCATCAACTTCAACCTTACTACTACGAACCTACTACCTTACTACTACGAGTCCAGGAGCAAGTAAGGGAAGATAATCACTCACCAATCTGATTTTTAAACAGTAACTCCAAACTCCTCATACTATCCATTAAGGTCTCAAATGTAGGGTGCTCACCATAAATCATAGCAGCTGACATTTCTTCATAATCTTTTTCCCAGCCTTCCCTACATTGCATCGGGGGGAGCAGTTGAATACGTTTGCGAATGTCTGACGTGTAGTCAACACCTTGCATACTGGTGAGTGTAGAACGATGGTGATGTATAGTCTGCCAAAGTTCGTCGTTGGGAACAGCCTTGTCTGCTACACCTTGCTGGATCATCATGTAGAGGTCATAAATATGCCGAGAACGGCGATGCGCCTCTACACTTTTATTGACAGAGAAAAGTTCGTGAAGCAAAAACGCTTTCTCCAAGAATGTTTTCTCTGAAATGGCAGTCTTTACCATTACATCAGATATTGTGGTGCTAATAGAAGGAAACGCTTCTTCTACCATACTTGTGATAGAAGTTTCTATATACGGCTCCAATAAAGATCGTGCGCCAGCCTCTACTTTCACCACAGAAGGTATGTAGTCTAATTTGTCTTCGAAGACCGACTTATAACGAATGAATATGCTCCGTGGCTCTGGATAGGTGGAATCACCTTCGCCATCAGGTTCCGGCTCTATCTGGCAAGAATCTTTCAAGGATGTTTGATTGACTGCCGCTACCAACTGCTGATATAGTGTGTCACGAACAAAAAGTGAGGAAACTTTTCGCAGTTTCTTAACCTGCTTCTTTTTCAGATCACCTTCAAGTTCAAATACGGCCCTATCTATTGCCAAATCAATGTCTTCAGAAAAACGATTTATCAATTTCCAAACCTTGCTAAGCGATGTGCCACCTTTGAATACTAAATTGTCAGCACAGGGCAGGCTAAATAGCAACTGAATCACAGCCGTCACCCATAAGTCCTTCTCTACGGCTTGTTTTGGCAAACCTTGCTTAATAGCCGTCTGTTCTAATATAGTGCGTTGCTGAGGTGCAGTCAGCGAAAAGTAGTCATTCTTCTTCATACAGGGATTTGATGATTGATGACACCCATGCAGGCATCAGTTGATAATCCTTCTCTATGACTTTCCTATCTTCTTTTGCCAACAATTCTTTTGTATGGGCAAGAATCTCAGGTGCGATATTATCCTTACCTATATTTTTATAGGCAAAAGTCAACAGCATTGCAAGTTGAGACTTGAAAGCAAAATTCTTGGGGGCAGCATTCCTGAATTCTATCGTTGCGCCATTACTAAGATTCAGCTTACGCTCAGAACCATCTGTCAGATATACAATATTCATCGGGATTTGAGTTGAAAACCCCAATCTGTTAAGCGCATAGATGCCTGTAGGTACAATACGGGCTTTATCTCTTTTTGCCACAGCCTCTGCAATGTCTTCTAAGGTGGGATACAACACACCTAACCCTAAAACCTTGTCTATCTTAGGATAGCAATAGATGCCACGACTAATACGGAGAATGACTCCTTCGTTTGTCAGCCTCTCCAATGCCTTATTGATGGTTTTCTGTTCCCCTAACCGCACAAAGTCACCAGCAAAAAGCAAACGGCCTCTGTTGCCTTTCTTAATCTGTTCCAGTACTTTCTTCTCAATAGATTGCTCAGCCATAGCTTTTATGATTTTGTCGCAAATTTAGGGTATTTTTTCGACAACACAAAAACAACTCTCAACTTTTTTCACTTTTACATTATTTTTCTTTCAATTTTGTATTGTCCTCGCTTAATCGTACGTTGGCTACGCCGAACTTAGGCTGCATCTCGGAAATAAAAATGAAAAAATGTTTTTTCATTTTGTATTTCGCTCGATTAATCGTAACGTTGGCTACGCCGAACTTAGGCTGCATCTCGGAAATAAAAATGAAAAAATGTTTTTTCATTTTGTATTTCGCTCGATTTGCACTAACTTTGCCACAGAAAATAGAAAAAGGTCATTTATGCGCATTGACATCATCACGGTTCTTCCTGAACTGATAGAACCGTTTACACAAGAGAGCATTCTCGGACGTGCTCAGAAGAAAGGACTGGCAGAAATACATGTACATAACCTGAGGGACTACACCACCGACAAGCATCGGCGGGTGGATGACTACCCGTTTGGCGGTGCGGCTGGCATGCTGATTCAGTGCCAACCACTGGATGCTTGTATTGCAGCACTGAAGGCGGAACGTAAGTATGATGAGATTATCTTCACTGCTCCTGATGGCGAGAAGTTCGACCAGCCAATGGCTAACGAACTTTCGCTCAAGGAGAACATCATTATTATTTGTGGACACTACAAGGGCATTGACTACCGCATCCGCGAACACCTCATCACAAAGGAAGTCAGCATCGGCGACTATGTGCTGACGGGTGGCGAACTGGCTGCGGCAGTGATGGCTGACTCTATCGTGCGAGTCATTCCCGGTGTGATTGGTGACGTGGAAAGTGCCTTATCCGACTCTTTCCAAGATAATCTGCTTGAGCCGCCCGTCTATACACGCCCGGCGGAGTATCACCCCGTGAGTTGTCCGGATGAAACTTGGACAGTGCCAGAAATACTCCTCTCCGGTCACGAGGCAAAAATCAAGGAGTGGGAGTATGAACAGGCGTTAGCCAGAACGAAGACCTTGCGGCCTGATCTTTTAGACAAGTGAAAGGGTTCACACATCTTTCACTCGTGTACCCATACGAGCTTCAACCACATTCACCACATAGTCACCAAGTTTCTCACACTCGTTAATAAGATCCATATAGATGGTGCCCACCGCATAGGTGTATTTATGGCTATTGATGTCGTTGATGTTCTGCGACTTCAACTGGGAGCGATAGCTATTGATTTCGTTCTCGATGTTGACCGTACGATTCATATCGTAACTTTCCTTTCTGCCACCCATCAGACGGTTCATCTCTGACAGTGACTGGTCAGTAAGGCTCATCATCTGGTGGATATGCTCATATTGCTCCTCCGTGAAGTGGTCTTGCTTCCCGTTGAACTTGCGGTTGATGGTGCGAGCCATATTGTAGCAAGCATCGCCAATAGATTCAAGTTCAGAAATCTCACGCAACATGGCACGAATCTTTGCTTTCGTCTCGTCAGACAAATGTGCATCACTGACAGAATCGAGGTATTTGGCAATTTCCAATTCCATATTGTCTGAAATGTCCTCATATTTCTCTATGCGTGAATAGAGTTTGTCAAAGTCTCCCGCTTTAGCGTCTTTCTTCTTGGGCGATACAGTACTGGACAAGTCAAGCAAATCAACGACCATGTTGAACATACGCTGCATACGCTCTGAGAAAGAAGTAATCTCTTTCTGAGCTTCGAACACAGAAAGTTCTGGAGTCTTCATGAAGCCAGCCGTGATGAAATGCAGGCGGAAGTCTTCCTCCTCGTCCACCTTCTTAGGCTTGATGACCCAGCAGACAAATTTTTCTATTTGAGGAATGAACCATATAAGGATAGCAGTGTTGACCACATTGAAAGTGGTGTGGAAAGCAGCCAACACGAAATTCAGTTTGGCAGCGTTGGCAAGGAAAGCGGTGCTGCTGGCATTGCTCTTAGTCATTTCCACATCATAACCAACCCATCCGCACACCATATCAATGAAGTAACGGAAGACGAACAGAATCCACAGCACACCAAACACGTTGAAGAACATATGGGCAAGAGCGGCACGGCGAGCCTGCGTGTTGGCAGACAGAGCGGCGAGGTTTGAGGTGATCGTTGTTCCGATGTTCTCGCCCAACACCAATGCAATACCTTGGTAGATAGGCATCGCACCCGTAGAACACAACAACATCGTGATGGCCATCACCGCGGCAGACGACTGCACGCAGAAGGTCATGACACCACCCAAGACGAGGAATATGAGCGTGGTCCAGAAGGAGTCTGGATCAAATGACTTGAAGAAGGATGTGACGGCTTCGTTGTTTGCCAGGTCCATAGACATGCCTGTTGCCTTCAGGGTCGTAAGTCCTAACAGCAAAAGACCGATACCAAACAGAAAATCGCCCAAATAGCGGTGCTTTTTCATGTAGATGAGCACGATGCCGATGAAGAAGCCCACATATGACACGATACTGATGTCGAATGGAGAGGTTTCGTTGCCCGCCGTACCTACTGCCATAATCCATGCAGTAAGCGTTGTACCAATATTGGCACCCATGATGACAGAAATGGCTTGTGCCAAAGTGAGCAGACCGGCATTGACAAACGAGACGGTCATCACGGTTGTTGCGGTTGATGATTGAACGGATGCTGTGACCAAAGTACCTGTCAACATTCCTGTAAAGCGGTTGGTGGTCATTGCACCTAAAACATGACGCAACTGTGGACCTGCCATCTTCTGGAGGGCTTCGCTCATGGCTTTCATACCGAACATAAGGAGTGCAAGCGAACCCAGAAGTTTTAAAATAATCCAAATAGACATATTGGTAAATCTATAATACGATGGATAAATAATTAGCGTTTTGCCTTACAAAGGTACGTCATTTTTATATTTATCACAAGAATTTGATAAAAAAGTTTGTAGAAAAAAGAAAGATACAGTACCTTTGTCAAAAGAAAACTAATATAAACCTATTTATACATACAATGAAAAAAATCATTTCTTTGTTTTCTCTCTTGGTTGCCTTATTGGTAACAATACCTTCTAACGCACAAAAAGCCAAGGGAACATTCGAGGCAGGTAACGGCACGTTCCTGCTCAATGGCAACCCCTTCGTGGTGAAGGCTGCCGAGATTCATTATCCCCGTATCCCTAAGCCCTATTGGGAGCATCGCATCAAGATGTGCAAGGCTTTGGGCATGAACACCGTATGCATTTACATTTTCTGGAACATCCACGAACAGCGTGAGGGACAATTCGACTTCACGGGCAACAACGATGTGGCAGAATTTTGCCGTCTGGCACAGAAGAACGGCATGTACGTCATCGTACGTCCTGGTCCATACGTGTGCGCTGAATGGGAAATGGGCGGTCTGCCTTGGTGGCTGCTGAAGAAGAAGGACATCCGATTGAGGGAGCAGGACCCCTACTTCATGGAGCGTGTGAAAATTTTCGAGCAGAAGGTAGGCGAGCAACTGGCTCCGCTCACCATCCAGAACGGAGGTCCCATCATCATGGTTCAGGTGGAGAACGAGTACGGTTCCTATGGAGAGGACAAACCTTATGTCTCCGAAATCCGAGACTGCTTACGTGGCATTTATGGTAAGGACTTGGCACTCTTCCAGTGCGACTGGAGTTCCAACTTTGAAAAGAACGGTCTCGATGACCTCACATGGACGATGAACTTCGGCACAGGTGCCAACATCAACGACCAATTCCGTCGCTTGGGCGAACTTCGTCCTAATGCACCCAAGATGTGCTCGGAGTTCTGGAGCGGATGGTTCGACAAGTGGGGTGCCCGTCATGAGACCCGTCCTGCCAAGGACATGGTGGACGGTATGGACGAGATGCTTTCCAAGGGCATCAGTTTCTCCCTCTACATGACACACGGAGGCACCTCGTTTGGTCATTGGGCTGGTGCTAACTCTCCTGGCTTTGCGCCCGACGTGACGAGTTATGACTACGATGCGCCCATCAACGAGTATGGGCAAACCACTCCTAAGTATTTCGAACTCCGAAAGATGATGGAGAAATACAATGACGGTAAGGCTTTGCCCGCTGTGCCCAAGCCTGCTGCACCTATCATCACGATTCCCAAGTTTGAACTGAAGGAGTTCTCTTCTATATTCAATGGTTCAGATACTGAACTCAAAATGCCCATTCGCAAGGAAGGGGGCTTGATGACCTTCGAGGAGATGGACATGGGTTGGGGTTCGATGCTCTACACAACCACAATGCCGGAGATTCCTGTACAGAGCGTTATCACGGCAGATTTCCACGACTTTGCACAGGTATTCATCAATGGCAAATACATAGGCAAGATTGACCGCGTGAAGAATGAGAAGAGCCTCACGCTGCCCCCTGTGAAGAAAGGTGACGAATTGGAAATCCTTGTTGAAGCGATGGGGCGCATCAACTTTGGGCGAGCCATCAAAGACTTCAAAGGCATCGTGGGCGAAGTAGCCATCACAGCAGAAGTAGAAGGCATCGAAACCACATGGAAACCACAAGGTTGGGTAAAATTCGGATTGCCAGACTCTTATGAGAAAGCCGCTGATGCTTTTGTCCACAACAATGATTATACTCAAGCCGAGAAAGAAGGACAGCGATTGGGCAAGAAGCCACAATGGAATGTTGATGGTCTCGACCTTGTGAGCAAGCGTGGCTACTATCGCGGCTACTTTAATATTAATAAGGTGGGCGACACCTTCCTCAACTTCGAGACATGGGGCAAAGGACAGGTGTATGTGAACGGTCATGCGCTCGGTCGCATCTGGAGCATTGGCCCTCAGCAGACACTCTACTGTCCCGGTTGCTGGCTGAAGAAAGGGAAGAACGAAATCATCGTGCTTGATGTGGTTGGGCCGAAAGAGGCTGTTGTCTGGGGACAAGACAAGCCTGAACTCAACAAACTCCAGTTGGAGAAGTCGAACAAGCACAACAACATTGGCGACAAACCCGACCTCAACAGTGCCACTCCTGCTGCCACGGGTGCCTTCAATGGTGGCAATGGCTGGCAGACCGTCAAGTTTGCTGCTCCACAAAAGGGACGTTATCTCGCCATCGAATGCACGTCAACCCAAGACGGAAAGGCGCAAGTAGCCATCGCAGAGCTCTATCTGCAAGGAACCGACGGCAAGCGCATCTCTCGTGAGCCTTGGACAACCAAGTATGCCAACAGCGAAGAAGAGAACGGCAACCATACGGGTGACAAGGTGTATGACCTGCAGGAATCCACCTATTGGCAGACCGAAAAGAGTGCCACACTCCCCCACCTTCTCGTCATTGACCTCGGCAGCGAACAGACCATTTCCGCTCTCGAATATCTGCCACGCGCCGAACAAGGAGCCCCTGGCAGCGTGAAGAACTACAAGGTTTACCTCTACTGATAGACTATTTAAGCGTCGGGCGTTTTTTCAACAACGAATTACACTAATTTCACTAATTTTTCCATGCGGCGAGAAGAAGTATTGCACGAAGCACCTTCGGTGCAACGAATGACACGAATGAGACTTCCTCGATTGAAGTCCACCATTCGGTTGGCATTGTTTTAGCCAAGATGCTAAAGGTTCGTAAAATTAGTGTCATTCATTGTTGAAAAACATCCGGAAGTTGAGTTAGATTAATAAAAGAACAAGGGCGTATGTCATGAGACACACGCCCTTGTTTATACAAGATTGAAATGATTAGTTATTCTCAGGACGGAGTTGACGAACAACCTCTGCTGTGCGCCACATTTCAGAGTCGTGGAGAGCAGCAAGTTCCTTCTCAAGACCAACGCGATAGTCGGGCTTAGAGTTGGCATCGATAGAAATCTGTGCTTCGTGACCAGACTTCACCGAAGCGTAGAGTTTCTCAACAACAGGCTTGATGGCATCGTGGAAAGGACCCATCCAGTCGAGGGCACCACGCTGAGCGGTAGTAGAGCAGTTTGCGTACATCCAGTCCATACCCTTCTGTGCGAAGAGAGGCATGAGTGACTGAGTGAGTTCCTCCACTGTCTCGTTGAATGCCTCAGATGGAGTGTGACCATTCTCGCGGAGGACTTCGTACTGAGCAAGGAGAAGACCCTGAATAGCACCCATGAGTGAACCACGCTCGCCAGTGAGGTCTGAAATAGCCTCGCGCTGGAAAGTAGTCTCGAACAGGTAACCAGAACCGATACCGATACCAAGAGCAAGTGTACGGTCAAGTGCCTTGCCTGTAGCATCCTGATATACTGCATAAGAAGAGTTCAGACCACGACCCTCGAGGAACATGGTGCGGAGTGATGTACCAGAACCCTTAGGAGCCACCATGATCACGTCGATGTCCTTTGCAGGAACACAACCAGTGCGGTCGTTCCAAGTGATAGCGAAGCCATGTGAGAAGTAGAGAGCCTTACCAGGAGTGAGGTGCTTCTTGAGGGTTGGCCATACTGACATCACTGCTGCGTCAGAAAGCAGGCACATCACGATCGTACCCTTCTCGGCAGCCTCTTCGATAGAGAAAAGAGTCTCACCAGGAACCCAACCGTCCTTGATAGCCTTCTCAAAAGTCTTGCCCTGACGCTGACCAACGATTACGTTGAAACCGTTGTCGCGGAGGTTACAAGACTGACCAGGACCCTGTACACCATAACCAATCACAGCGATAGTCTCGTCTTTCAAGATTTCACGAGCCTTCTCGAGTGGGAACTCTTCACGTGTCATTACCTCTTCGATAACGCCACCAAAATTCATTTTTGCCATTTTGTTTTTGTTTTTATTTGTGCAAGGATAATCCTTGCGGGTTACTATAAAAATGTTAATCTATTTCTTTTGGTTCTTTATTCTTTTAGACTCACGCACAGCCAGATACTCATCGAGATGTTCTACACGGCTCTTGGTGATACAGATGCGACCGGAACGAACAAACTGCAAGACACAATCCAATTTCTTCAGTTCATCGAAGAGAGAGATAATCTTGTCTGTATCATCCGTTATCTCCACCACTGCATAAGTGCTGTTCACCTCGATGATGCGGGCATCGTAAGAGCGCACCAACCGACTGATTTCTCGATTCTTCATCATGACGGGAGTGCTCAATTTGAAGAGTGCTGTCTCATTGATGAAAAGTTCATCGTCTGTATAGAAATGTGCCTGAAGCACTTCTATACGCTTCTCTATCTGCGCTGTCAGAATGCGTGCCATACGCTCGTCGCAGTTGGCAGTAACGGTATATTTATGTGCCCCAGGAGTGCTGGATGCACACACGTTCAATGACTCGATATTCACCTGACGACGAGTGAAAACAGCCGTAATCTGCGAAAGCAAACCAGGCACATTCTCTGAGTAAATCAGGAAGGTATAGAGTTTTGTTGTTGTATCTTGTTCCATTGTTGGAGTTTGTACTTTAATTTTCCTTTCTTTGGGTTGATTCTGCTCAAGCACGCGCTGACATTTGCCACAGGACGAGCATTCACCACATTGTCCTCCGAAAGTCTTTTTCGTATTTTGCATTATATCTCAAGAAGCATTTCATCGATGTTTGCCCCAGGAGGTGTCATCGGAAGCACATTGTCCTCCTCCTTGATAGCGCACTGCAAGAGGTATGGACCTGGAGTTGCCAACATTTCGGCAATAGCCGCATCGAGGTCAGCACGTTCTATCACCGTCTTGGCAGGAATGCCATACCCCTTTGCAATCAGTTCGTAATCGGGGTTCTGCATCGGAGTGAACGAATAGCGGTGAGCAAAGAACATCTCTTGCCACTGACGCACATTACCCAAGAAGTTGTTGTTCAAGAGAATAATTTTCACAGGGGCTCCCTGTTCCATGATGGTGCCGAGTTCCTGAATGGTCATCTGCAAACCACCATCGCCAACAAAGAGACACACAGTTCTGTCTGGTGCTCCGAAGGTGGCGCCAATAGCAGCAGGAAGACCATAGCCCATCGTGCCCAAACCACCTGAAGTAACCACTGAACGCTCTTTCGTGAATTTGAAATAACGGCATGCCATCAACTGATTCTGACCCACATCAGTCACCATGATCCCCTCATTGTGAGCGGCCTCACTGACCTTGCGAATCACCTCACCCATCAAGAGCGGGCCTTCCGTCGGATGGAGAGCCTTGTCTATCACTTTCGTATATTCTTTCTCCTCATAAGGCTTGAAGCCCTCAATCCATGAGGTGTGCTGAGCCTGATCCATCAACTTGGTCACAGCAGGAAGTGTCTCCTTACAGTTGCCAAGCACTGCCAAATCAACAGTCACATTCTTGTTGAACTCAGCAGGGTCGATGTCAAAATGGATGATCTTTGCCTGCTTCGCATAAGTGGCAAGATTGCCCGTCACACGGTCGTCAAAACGCATACCAATCGCAATGAGCAGGTCACACTGATTCGTCATCACATTCGGACCCAAATTGCCGTGCATACCGAGAATTCCCATGTTCAAACGATGGTCGGAAGGGATGGCTGAAAGTCCCAAGAATGTCGTTCCACAAGGAAGGTCTGCTTTCTCCAAGAAAGTGCGGAGTTCTTTCTGCGCATTGCCCAATTCCACACCCTGTCCCACAAGGACAAAAGGCTTGACACTGTTGTTGATCATCTTGGCAGCACGTTCAATGTCTGTCAAGTTCATGTCTGGCTCTGGGTCATAACTACGGATGAAATCCACCTTGGCGGGTTCGAATTCTACCATACCCGTCTGGGCGTTCTTGGCAAAATCGAGCACCACAGGACCAGGACGACCGCTCTTCGCAATATAGAAAGCACGAGCGACAGCCCAAGCCACATCTTCTGCACGGCGAATCTGGTAACTCCACTTGCTGATAGGTGAAGTCACACCCACCACATCGACCTCCTGAAAGGCATCCGTACCCAGCATGGCAACACCCACCTGCCCACAGATGACCACCATCGGAGTGGAGTCTATCATTGCATCTGCTATGCCTGTCACCGTGTTGGTGGCACCCGGGCCAGAAGTCACGATGGCACAACCCACCTTGCCACTCACACGAGCATAGCCCTGAGCAGCATGTACGGCACCCTGTTCATGACGAACAAGGATGTGATTCAACGTCTTCTTATGATCATAAAGTGCATCGTATGTCGGCATGATGGAACCGCCGGGATAGCCGAAAAGCACATCCACACCCTCATGTTCGAGGGCACGCATCATAGCCTCTGCACCTGTTATCTTTTCCATATATACCTTAATCTATAATTCTTACGCCTCCCTTGTCTGCACTTGCCACACTTTGAGCGTATGCGCGGAGGGCTTTTGATACTACACGATTACGTTTAAGCGGCTGCTGTGGACGTGCTGCCAGTTCTTCATCGCTGAGACGCACGTTGATGCTGCGGTTAGGAATGTCGATGTCGATGATGTCGCCATCCACAATCTTACCGATGTTACCACCCGATGCAGCTTCGGGAGAAATATGACCGATAGACAATCCTGAAGTACCGCCAGAGAAACGTCCGTCAGTGATGAGGGCACACTCCTTACCCATGTGCATACTCTTGATGTAAGAGGTTGGGTAAAGCATCTCCTGCATGCCAGGACCACCCTTCGGTCCCTCATGCGTGATGACCACCACATCGCCCTTTTTCACCTTACCGCCAAGGATGCCCTCACAAGCGTCTTCCTGTGAGTCGAACACCACAGCGGGACCAGAGAACTTCCAAATGCTCTCGTCAACACCGGCGGTCTTCACTACACATCCATCTTGAGCAATGTTGCCGAAGAGGATTGCCATGCCACCGTCCTTGGTGTAAGCGTGCTCAATATCACGGATACAACCATTCGCACGGTCGGTGTCAAGCGTTTCATAATTGGTGTTCTGCACACCCAACTGATTGCAGAATACACCTGCAGGTGCACTGCTGTAGATGCGCTTTGCCTCTGGATCAATATTGTCTTTCAAAATCGAATACTTCTCTATGTCTTCAGCCAAAGTGGAACCGTTCACACGCTTCACAGATGTGTCAATCAGACCACCCTTAGCCAGTTCACCGAGCAGGTTCAACATACCGCCCGCACGACCACACTCTTGCACACTATACTTCTGAGAATTTGGAGCCAGTTTGCAAAGGAAAGGAGTCTTGCGGGAAAGTTTGTCGATGTCAGCCATCGTGAAGTCCACCCCAGCCTCCTGTGCCACTGCCAGAAGATGCAGCACCGTATTGGTTGAAGCACCCATTGCAATGTCAAGGGTCATGGCATTGAGGAAAGCCTTGCGGGTGGCTATTGAACGTGGGAGGACTGACTCATCACCATCTTCGTAATAAGCGAATGCGTTCTTCACAATCTGGCGGGCAGCTGCCTTCATCAGTTCCTTGCGGTTCACATGGGTGGCAAGGATGGTTCCGTTGCCGGGGAGTGAGAGACCGATAGCTTCAGTCAAGTTGTTCATTGAGTTGGCTGTAAACATACCTGAGCAGCAACCGCAACCAGGACAAGCACGGTTCTCCACCTCAGCCAATTCTTCGTCCGACACCGTCTTGTCTGCACCCTTAATCATCGCAGCAATCAGGTCGAGGTTCTCGCCCTTGTACTTGCCTGCCTCCATAGGACCACCGCTGACAAACACGGCAGGGATGTTCAGACGCATGGCAGCCATGAGCATACCCGGGGTAATCTTGTCACAGTTGGAGATGCAAATCATCGCATCTGCCTTGTGGGCATTACACATATACTCCACAGAGTCTGCAATAATATCGCGTGAAGGCAGCGAATAAAGCATACCATCATGTCCCATGGCAATACCGTCATCGATGGCGATGGTGTTGAACTCTGCTGCATAGCATCCCATCTTTTCAATTTCCTCTTTCACAATCTGTCCTGCCTCATGCAGATGAGTATGACCCGGAACAAACTGAGTGAAAGAATTGACGATGGCAATGATTGGTTTTCCAAATTGTTCACGCTTCATGCCGTTGGCTACCCACAGAGCACGTGCTCCTGCCATACGGCGACCTTCAGTGCAGACAGCACTCCGTAACTGATGTTTCATAATTATGTTAGAGTTCTATTAACCTTTTTACGCTTAGAGGTGGTATTCCCCCTCTTTTTTACAACAAAACGTCTCTCCCATTCGATAGGAAAAAACGAAAAACTTTGCAAAGTTACAAAATCCCCGCCACATTTTACACATATTTTAATATAAAAAAAGATGGAACTTGACTTTTCGCAAGGTTTCCATCCTTTTTTCTTTCATTTTTGCACACAAATGTGTTATTTGAGAACCAAATTCACAAGTTGAACGATTGAATTCGAGCAATGTATTTACCGATGATGTCAAACTCCAGATTCACCTTCGTACCCACCTCTATTGTATGGAAATTGGTGTTGTCGTAGGTGTAAGGAATGATGTTCACCTCAAAGCTGTCATCCTGTGAATTGCATACCGTCAGGCTGACACCATTCACCGTCACACTCCCCTTGTCCACCGTCATGTAGCCCTTCTTGGCCATATCCTTGTCAAACAGATATTGGAAACGGAATGTGTAACTGCCCTGTTGGTCAATCTTCGCCACACACTCAGCGGTCTGGTCAACATGTCCCTGCACGATATGTCCGTCCAGACGTCCGTTCATCATCATGGAGCGTTCCACATTCACCTTGTCGCCCACCTTCAGCAAGCCAAGATTACTCTTCAGCAAGGTTTCCTTCATAGCCGTAACCATGTACTTCCCGTCAAAAATCTTCACCACCGTGAGACACACGCCGTTATGAGCCACACTTTGGTCTATCTTCAATTCATCCACAAATGAACAAGTGAGGGTGAAATGAACATTCTCCAGTTCCTTCTCTATCGCCACAACAGTGGCAAATTCTTCTACAATTCCGCTAAACATAATCCTTAATAATTATAAAATATGTATGCAAAGATACGGATAAATCGATTATCAATTATCAATTATCAATTAAAATAATTAACTTTGCAACAAAAATAGAACAAATCAAGCAAAATTTACAGACAAACAATGAAACGTAACATCCTTCTGCTTGCAACATTTATGATGGTTGCATGCCCTCTTTTCTTCACCAATTGCAGTAACGACCCTGAAATGGATGCAGTTCCACCCTCATTCAAAGAAGTGGTAATAAATCCCAGCAAACCATCCATGGGCGACACCGTGACTGCCACCATTAAGTTCATGTCGGCAGGAAAGTCTTGGTACAAAATGGAGTACAAATGGACACTCAGCCGTTATGGGCAAGAACCACAGTACAACGTAAAAGGAGGAGCCAGTTCGCTCGAAATTAAAGAACCGACCTTCACCTTCGTAGTGCCAGACACAGCAGGAATGTACACTTTACGAGTGAATGTGGGCACAATACAAGCATCAAGCCTGTTCCCCAACGGAAGTCCTTTCGGCAGCGCCAGCATTGAAAACAACAGCGTGACATTCACAGTCAAAGCAACAGAATAAGAACCATTTTCCTATCATGAAACAATCTTTGATGACGGTCATCATAATAATGATGTCATTGCCTGTATTTGCCGACCAGCCCGACTCCGTATGGGTGCGCCCCGATGTGAAAAATGGCACACGCGACATGCAAATTGCATACTCCATTGACAAGAAACATTGGACACACGTGAATTGCAACCTTTTCGAGAGTGACTATGGCACATGGGGCAGCGAGAAAAAACTCCACCACCCCGTTCTCTCCTACGATGGAAAGACCTATCGCGCCACCTTCATTCCCAATCTCAAGAATGGACAGATTGCCGTGACCGAATCCGAGAACTTCGCTCTCTGGAAACCACAGGACTATCCCTATGTGGAAGAAAGCGAGTTTTCCAACATCGTGGCAAAACAAGAGAAGGCATCTCAAAGCAACATCATCCGCATCCCCTATGCAGGACTACAGAATCTGCTCAACAAGCAGATGCGTGTCAATCAGAACAATGCATGGGAGCGCGATGATTTCTTAAGTGCCACCAATGTGCTATTGAAGACGGCGAAAAACATCAATGCAACCCTCAAAGTGGACATGAATGATGTGAAAGACATCTCGCCAGACCTCATGGGCATCTTCTTTGAGGACATCAGTTATGCAGCCGATGGTGGTCTTTATGCAGAACTCATCCAGAACCGCGATTTTGAATACACAGCAGATGATCATCGTGATTGGAATGCACAGACAGCATGGAGATTAGAAGGAAGTGGCACCACATGGAACATCAAAACCGAAGCACCAATCCATAAGAACAATGCCCACTATTCAAACCTGAAAGCCACCCAAGCAGGTGCAAAACTCATCAATGAAGGATGGGACGGCATTCCCCTTCAAAAAGGCAAAAAATACAACCTCTCTCTCTTTACGAAGGGTGCAGGCTCCCTGAATGTCAGCCTTGTAGCCAATGGCGTCAACATTGCATCGACAACAGTGAAAGCCTCCAAAGAGTGGAAACAACAAAAATTCACATTAACCCCCTCCAAATCAGCAGACAATGCCGAGTTGGTTATAGAACCACTTGGTGCATGTAATATTGATATTGATTTTGTTTCACTCTTTCCACAAGAGACCTTCAAGAACCGCCCCAACGGACTTCGCAAAGACCTTGCCGAAGTAATTGCCGACTTGGAGCCACGCTTCGTTCGTTTTCCCGGTGGATGCGCCACTCATGGACAAGGCATCGACAACATTTACCACTGGCAAGCAACCATAGGCGATCTTTGGGAACGCCAACCCGACATGAACATCTGGAACTACCACCAGACACGTGGATTAGGCTTCTACGAATATTTTCAATTCTGCGAAGACATCGGTGCCGAACCGCTTCCCGTGCTGGCGGCAGGTGTGCCTTGTCAGAACTCATGGAAAGGAGGAGCCGGTCAACAAGGTGGCATTCCTTTCGAAGCAGATCTGAAAGGTAAACCATCCCCCTACACTTATAGGGGCAAAGACCTCACGATGGAAAGTTACCTGCAAGAACTGCTCGACCTCATTGAATGGGCTAATGGCGATGCCAAGACATCTGAATTGGCGAAACTTCGTGCTAAAGCAGGTCATCCAAAGCCTTTCAATCTCAAATATCTGGGCATTGGCAACGAAGACTTGATTGGAGAAGTGTTTCTCAAGCGCTACCGCTTTTTGATTGACGGCATCCGCAAGGCACATCCCGAAATCACAATTGTCGGCACCGTCGGACCGTTCTGGGAAGGTAGCGACTACGAATACGGATGGCGTGAAGCGAAAACCAAGAACATTCCCATTGTTGACGAGCACTATTATAACTCCATCAACTGGTACTTCCATCACCGTGACTTTTACGACAGTTACGACCGGCAAGGAACCAAAGTATATTTAGGTGAATGGGCATCCAAAGGCAACAACGTCATCAATGCACTGTTGGAAGCAGCCTACCTTGCCAACGTGGAACGCAATGCCGACGTGGTGGTGATGTCATCTTATGCCCCTCTGCTTGCCAAGGAAGGACATGCAAACTGGAATCCAGATCTCATCTACTTCAACAACAAGGAAGTAAAGCCTACTGCCAACTATTTTGTGCAACGTGCCTATGGACAGAATTCCGGAGACAAATACGTCTATTCAGAACTTCAAGCCTCCTATGCCCCCTTAGACGGCAAGCAGAACTTCCCAAGCGGCCGATTGACGGACTATATCGACAAGTCTGTGGTCATCGACAGTCGCACGGGCGACCTTATCATCAAGGTGGTCAGCCTCCTACCGATTGAGACTGATCTTAACATCAATTTGGAAGAAGGCACACTAAATGGCTATAACACGGCTGCAGACTTCACCGTGATGGCAGGTGACAGCAATCCAAAGAATGAGCGCAATTGGAAGACCAACGAAACTCAGACAATCACCGTTGGCAACACATTCAATGTAAAACTTCCAGCCAACTCCTTCTCCATCATCCGAATCAAAAAGAACAAAAAATAACTGTCATGAAACAAACATTCATCATACCATTTTTTGCTCTATTCCTGTTTCTCAGCATTCAATGCGTCCATTCTCAAAACCAGCAAGGAAAGAACACCGACATGGCGCTATTCCATCCCGACGATCCCAACATCCAATACATTGGGCGCATAGAAAACTCTGATCCTACCTGCATCGTGTTCACCTATCCGGGGGTGCAGATACGCACGGGATTCACGGGCACTTCGCTCGACATGATGTGCAAAATGGGGAGCGGATACTTCATGGCGGAGATCGACGGAGGCGCACCCACCAAAGTGTCCTTTCTCAACAATACCATTGTGAAACTTGCACACGGATTGACAGATGGCACCCATCAAGTCATTGTCACTTATATTGGTGAAGGCTATGAGACCCTTCCCGAATTTCATGGATTCTTCGTCGATAAAGGCAAGACACTCGTTCCTGCCACCAACGTGCCCACACGAAAGATTGAGTTCATAGGCAACTCCATCACTTGCGGTTACGGCATCGAAGCCAACTCGGAGGCTGAACACTACGAGGAAAAAACTGCCAACTTCTACCACACCTATGCCGCCCGTACAGCCCGCAATCTCAATGCACAAGCCCTCGTAGTGGCACGTAGCGGCATCGGCGTGTATCGCAGTTACAACGGCCCCAGAACTGGCGACAAAGTGAACATGAATACAGAATATCCCTATACTTTGTTATATAATGACAAGTACAAGTGGGACTTCTCACGATACACTCCAGATTTGGTGTGCATCAATCTTGGCACCAACGACACCTCCACCCAGGGAGCCGATTCCCTTCTGTTGCTCAATGGTTTCAAGAACCTCTACCAACAAGTCCGTTCCCACTACCCAAAAGCCAAGATTGTGCTCCTCTGCGGTTGTATGATGTCTGGTGATCAACTCCATGCCGCCCAACAGGCGATGGATACCACCACCGAATATGCCCACCAACAAGGAGACGCAGAAGTCTATCGCTTCGACTTCACTCCCCACGACGGTTCTCTTGGTTATGGAGCCGACTGGCATCCCTCTATGCGTCAGCACGAAAAGATGGCAAACGAACTCACTCCCTATTTAAGGAAATTGATGCACTGGTGACGGTCATCTCCATCCCTATGAACAAACAAGGGCGGAAATCCCGAAAATCTTCGGAAATCCCGCCCTTGTTTTGTTTTTAGTCGTATGCTTATTGCTGTTTCTTCGTTTTCTTGCTGACAGGCACATCAGTCATGTCGCCTTGTATAAAGATGCGTGCCATGTCCTCTTTACAGTTAGAGAAAACTTGAATGTTTTTCTTGAACCGCCCAGGCATCTTATTGGAACCATCGTAAGTGACAGTGATTTCGCCACTGGCACCTGGTGCAATGAAGTCTTTGGGATAGTCAGCCACTGTGCAACCGCATGAAGCATGAACAGCAGTAATGACAAGTTTGGCTTCGCCAACATTCGTAAACTTAAAAGTGCATTTCTGCACGGGTTCATCCATCGAGAAAGTACCAAAATCTATTGTTGTCTTCTCAAACTTGATTTGTGGATACTTCTTGGCGTGCATGCCGAGTGCCATCGTGAAAATGGCGAGGAACAATAAGAATTTCGTTCTCATATTCTTTGTTTTATGTTGATTTTGATGCAAAGGTAAGAAAAAACTCCCAACTCCTAACTCCTAACTCCCAACTTTTTCGTATCTTTGCACGATTTTTGTATTATTTAAGATTCCAAACTATTTTATAAAGATAAGAAATGAATAAAAACACATTAACGGCATTTGTGCTAATGGCATTGGTTGTTTTCGGCTTTATGGCATATGAAAACTATGCACGACGTGAACAAATGGCTGAGCAATTAGTATTGGATTCCATTGCGCAAGTAGAAGCACAGAAAGAGGCGAAGATAAAACAAAAGGAGATTGAAAAGAAAGTGGAGGAGGCAACGGATTCCTTGAACCCACTCTTCGAAGCACGCCAAGGAACCGTTAGCACGACAGTCATAGAGAACGAACTGCTGCGTGTGACGCTTTCAAACAAGGGAGGGCAGTTACAGAAAGTTGAACTGAAGGACAGCACTTACAAGAGCCGCGAGGGTGGCAATGTGGTGCTTTTTGACAGCAACGACCAAAACATGCGTCTGATGCTGGACGGCAAAACCGCCAACATTGTGACAGACGAACTTTTCTTCACGCCTACGGATGTAAATAGCACGGGCGTGACCATGCATCTGCCTGTAGGCAACGGCTCGCTTGACATCGTCTATTCACTCAAGCCCAATGCATACATCCTCGACATGGATGTGAAAGCAACAGGTCTGGAAGGCTTCTTCCCCTCGAAGACAAAGGAAATGCAGATTGAGTGGACTGAAAACATGAAACAGCAAGAGAAGGGTTACGACTTCGAAAACCGCTACTCAACAGTGACCTACCGCGACGTGGATGGTGACACCCATGAATTGTCTGTAAGCGGTGGCGATGAAGAAGAGGATGAGTTTGAAGAGAAAATCAAATGGATTACATACAAGACACAGTTCTTCAGCCAAGTACTCATTGCCGAACAGCCATTGTCAGTGAGCAACATGTCTTCTGTATTTTGGAAAAAGGCTCAGGGTATTTGAAGACATACAAGACCTCGTTTGCTGCCGACTTCGACACAAAAGGTGTGAAACCGACAAGTTTCCACCTGTATCTCGGTCCCAACAAATTCTCCACGCTGGAGGAGAACGAAAAGATGCTCAATTCGAGTGACGACCTCGACTTGCAGTCGCTCGTCTATATGGGTTGGCCTATCATCAAGTGGATTAACCGCTTCATCTACCTCTATGCATTCGACTTCCTCACAGGTTTAGGCTTGAACATGGGCATTGTGCTCGTGCTGCTCACGCTTATTGTGAAGTTCCTCGTCTTCCCGCTGATGAAGAAGTCCTACATTGCTTCAGCCAATATGCGCGTACTACGTCCTAAGATGGATGAAATCAACGCAAAATATCCCAAGAAAGAGGATGCGATGCTGAAGCAGCAGGAGGTGATGAAACTCTACAGCGAGTATGGTGTAAGCCCCATGGGCGGATGTCTGCCAATGTTAATACAGATGCCTATCTGGATTGCACTCTTCAACTTCATCCCCAACTACATTGAGATGCGTGGCGAGTCATTCTTATGGGCAGACGACCTCTCCACCTACGATGACATCATCAATTGGGGATTCAATATCTGGGGAATCGGCGACCACTTGTCATTGTTCTGCATCCTGTGGTGTGTCTCTACCGTCATTAACTCCATCATCACGCAACGTCAGCAGCAGTATGCCATGACGCCAGAGCAACAGCAACAGATGGGCATGATGAAGTGGATGACCTATCTCATGCCAATCATATTCTTCTTCTCCTTCAACAGCTACAGTGCAGGTTTGAACTGGTACTACTTCATTTCAGGTCTGGTCAGCATCCTCATGATGTGGTTCCTTCGCAAGACAACAGATGACACCAAACTCTTGGAGAAGCTGGAGAAACGCCATGCCGAGCGCAAAGCCAATGCTGGCGAAAAGAAAAAGGCATCAAGTATCATGGAGCGTCTGCAAGCCATGCAGGAAAAGCAGATGGAAATCCTGAAGCAGCAACAAGAACGAAACAATAAATAATCAACAACAAAGATAAACTTATACTATGGCACAAAAAGGACATCCCAAGGGACTCTATCTGCTGTTTGTCACAGAAATGGCAGAGCGCTTCAGTTACTACGGCATGCGTGCACTCTTCGTGCTCTACCTCGTGGCAGCATTTTTCAACAGCGCTGACGCAAGTCAGATTTATGGTTCCTACACTGGACTCGTTTATCTCACCCCCCTCTTAGGTGGTTACATAGCCGACCGCTACTGGGGAAACCGTCGCAGCATCATCGTTGGTGGCATTGTAATGGCAATCGGACAATTCCTCATGTTTGCCTCTGCTTGTGTTGTACAACAAAGTATATTCTCCGACCCGGCGACAGGAGGTGTCATCAGCGAGTCTGTCAACAATGGTCTTGCCATGACGCTTATGTTTACAGGTCTTGGAGCACTCATTATTGGCAATGGCTTTTTCAAACCCAATATCTCAACGATGGTGGGCGACCTCTATGCCCCACAGGATCATCGTAAAGATTCCGCTTTCACTATCTTCTACATGGGCATCAACACAGGAGCACTCATTGCTCCATTGGTATGTGGCTCGGTAGCAGCTGATGGTAATTGGATGAATCCAGGTGCCTTCAAGTGGGGGTTCTTCTGTGCTGGTGTGGCAATGATCGTGTCAGTTGCTGTCTTTATGATGGGGAAGAAAAAATACCTCAACACTCCCGAAGGTCTTGCTATCGGCTTACCTCCATCACAGAGTCAATTAATGCATCAGAAAGACCTTCAAAAAGAGGAGGAGAGTACATCTCTAAATGTGTCAAAAACAAAAAATTCCCCACTTCGCCTTTGGGGCTGTCTCATTGGTGCCATTGCCCTTTTCATTGTCTTCTCATTGGATGTGGACAATTTCAATGACTACATATCTGCAGCCATTTATGCCATCTCCATCGCCCTTCCCATCTTCATCATTACGGACAAAGGGCTCACGAATGTGGAAAAGCAGCGCATTGGTGTCATCTATATCATTGCCGTGTTCGTCATCTTCTTCTGGAGCGCATTCGAGCAGGCTGGTTCTTCATTGACCATCTTCGCTGACCAGCAATGCGACAGAACCATCGGGAATTGGGAAATGCCGACAACATGGTTCCAGTCCATCAACCCAATTGTCGTCGTTGCTTTTGCGCCTATCATGGCGACACTTTGGGAAACGCTTGCCAAACACAAGTTGGAACCAGCATCACCCGTCAAGCAGGCAATTGGTCTTCTTCTCCTCGCCATTGGCTATGCCATCATCGCATTCGGCACCAATGGTCTTGCTGATGGCCAGAAAGCATCCATGTGGTGGCTCTTCGCCCTCTATTTCATCCACACGATTGGTGAACTCTCCCTCTCACCTATTGGCTTGTCAATGGTCAACAAACTTTCACCAGTCCATCTTGCCTCGTTGTTGATGGGTGTCTGGTTCATGAGTAATGCAGCCAGCAATATCCTGGCAGGGAAATTAGCCACTCTTTTACCGACAGCAGAACAGCCCGTCCACTCATTCCTTGGCTATCAAATCACCAACCTCACAGACTTCTTCACACTCTTTGCTGTCATGGCAGGAGTTGCGGCAATCCTCCTCTTCTGCCTCTGCCCATTACTGAAGAAGATGATGAAGGGTGTAGAATAATGAGAAAATAACCAGATTACCCCAAAAGCCCAGTACGACTGACTTCGTAATCCAATCTCCACAAATAAAGGGAAGCCTGAAAAAGGCGTCCCTTTATGTGTTACCCATTTTCATTGCTGTCCACTAAAAATCGCTAAGCGTTCTTTGAAATGATTAAAATATAGTTAGTTACAGAGATTTTTTTAGTCAACGGACTTGATTTTGTATCTTTGCAGCCAAAATGGTTTGCATATGTATCAATACAAGTACGTTTTCGCTCAACTGATAGCATTTCTCGACAAGAATCACTTCAATTATCTTGTTCGCAAGTATGCCGGCGACAAATACGTGAAGCACTTCACATGTTGGAACCAACTCCTTACGTTGATGTTTGGACAACTGAGTAATCGCGAGAGCATGCGAGACTTGATTATCGCCATAGAGGCACATCACCTGAAGTGCTATCATCTCGGACTAGGCAAACATGTGACCAGAAGTAATCTAGGCAAGGCCAATACCAACCGTGACTATCGCATCTTCGAGGAGTATACATACTACCTTGTCAGTGAGGTCAGACGCAAACGGGCTACAGAAATCTTCAAGTTTGACGGTAACGTCTATGCTTTCGATTCCACGACCATCTCGCTATGCCTGGATGTCTTCTGGTGGGCTAAGTTCCGCAAGCATAAGGGTGGTATCAAGATACATACTCTGTATGACTTGGAAACTCCGATTCCTGCCTTTTTCCACATCACCACGGCATCAGTTCATGATTCCAAGGCGATGAAGGCCCATGTTTTCACCGGAATCTATTAATTCAAAGATTTTCTTTGTGGCTTTCTCATTGCCACGAGCTGTAAGATAGTCCAATATCACATTGGTGTCAAGAATAATTCTCATAGTCCGTATTTTTCCGCCATATGCTCATCACGCATCTCCTTGTACGTTTTATTCGTCCCGTCCGTTTTTAAGATACCATGAAGTGCTGTTAACTTTCTTTGAGAATCTCTTCTTGCTCCATCTTTTTTCATCTGTTCAATGACAATCCACAAATGATGCAATGCATGAATATCCTGTTCATGTTCTACGCTCTTTATGATTTGTCCCCTCAAACGGGTTGCGGAGAGTTGAGATTGATATACAAATGTTGGCTCTTCTGCTTTCATGCTCAAATATTATTTCGTTTTATGATTGCAAAGATACAACTTATTATTCAATTCCAAACACTTTATCAAGTTTTTTCACTTCTTCATTATTATTCTTTCTAATCTACAATTTTAAAATGTAAGAATGACAGGATTAAAGTTTCGCATTAAACAAAACAAGGACGGCATTCGATTGAACGCCGTCCCTTTTTGTATGTAATTACCCTTTATTCGAAATGGAATGCTGACTGCTTATATACGTGAGATGACACTTCCGGATCGATATACCAATTCAAACTTTGAGTCCTGTCTTTTGACCAATTGATGAATGCTGGATATGCATCCTTGATGCAAGTGCCCTCCAATGGATAACGGAAATCGCCTGGAATCATGATGGCATGTGGGTCTTCACCCATTTCTGCGATGTGGATTTCCTTGCCTGTCGTTGCATTGTAGATGTAGAAGATGTCCTTCTTGTCTGCAAAACTGAAGGAAGGATCTACTTCGATAATCTCCGAAACGGCATTCTCATGCGAAGAACCCACATTCACCACACCTGTGGCATTGAACAAAGCGTGAAGCTCTGTGTCTTCATTGAGAAGCTTTCCACCGATATTGCGCAGATAAACCTTATCAGTTCCGCCACATGCCTCGATGCTGTACTTCACATGGGTTGCATCCATTCTGACAGCCTTGATGACAATGTCGTTCAAGTCGTAGTCACCCTCGTCGCGGTCTTCAAAGCAGAATGTGTAAACTTGACCAAAGATGTCAGGTACATAGCCCAATCTTGCCACACCGCCACTCACCTGTATGATCATATCGCTGAAGTTGCAGTCGGAACCATCTTCGATGGTCAAATAAGTATTACCATTCACTTGGAACATTGCCATGCGTGGGTCATCAAGCGTCATAGAATACTGAGAGAGGGCTGTCCCAAAGTGTCCTGGGAATTGATTGATTTCTTGATTCAGGCGTTTGTCACCATAGCAGCATCCGTTTTGCGTTGCAGCAGCAATTAGATTATCTTGCTCCGATTGACTACCCCTCATCTTTCGAATCATGAATCCAACTCTATAGCCCTTAGGAATCACATTACCTTCTGCCTTAATCACCAAAGGAGTGGTTGAATGAACAAACTCTTCCTTCTTGGCAATCTGCTTGGAACCCTCATATGGTTCTATGTACCACTTGGAGCGTTCGCCATCCCCAATTCCCTTATTTGAAGCAACTCGCTTGACGTCTTTTTTCTGGTTATTGGGTCCACCTAAATCTGTTCCGAGACATTTTGTGACATCATTATTCAAACAGAAGCGCCAATAACCATCTTCTTCTTTCATGATAAATGCATAATCCTTTGCATTCTTGAAATCATCCCAAAGTGTGTATCCTGTACTACCACCCTTGTCTGGAGATAGGAACTTTTGACTACCAACATTATACAATAACACTCGCCCTAATGGATCTGTGAACATTTGCCACAACTGATCTGCAACATTGCTTGCATTATCATCGTATAATGTTGACAGTCTGTCAGACATCTGATTAGTCTTGTCAGTCTGAAGAAGGTGTGTCAAGTAATAGCTTGCGCCTTTGTATTGCTGACCTAAACGAATACGATATAACTTTCCATCGGTCTTGCACATATTCTTCACATTTCCTTCAACACCAATCAACTTGTTGGGTTCACCATAGTATGGCAACAAGTATTCGTGCATCTTGCCGAAATTCACTTTCATATCGATGCCTGCTCTATTTGCTGCTGCCAAGGTGTGATGGCACATAATAGCTCTGAACTTAGGCAATGCCTTCATATACTCATCCTCAGTCATTCCAGCTGGGATATCTGCAGGATTGTAGTAATAATAATATAGGTTACAATTGTCGAGGTCGCTGGAAGCCATCATGACCGGAGTGATAATGATAGGAGCCACTCCTGTGCTAATCATATGGTTGTTGTTGACGCTTACAACAGGACTGTTGCGCACGGCCTCCATATTGTCTTGCCTTTTACCTTTAATATTTGCACGTCCTAAATAGGTGTCAAAAACATCCTTCAGAGCAGTTGCTTCATCTTCGTCAATGTTATCAATCACACGTGCAACGGTATTGTTTTCGAAATACCACCCATTCTCCAACTCCACTCTACCACCATCTTTGTTGTCCCTGTTACCCCATAAACGTTCCTTTTCCCAATGCTTGCCTTCCCACAGGTAAATGTTATTGTCCTTCACAAACTGCTTCAGCTCCTCATCATCAGATTCAGCAGCTTCATTTGCCAAAATGGTACGTCTGGCATTATAAGAAGGATCTGAATAATTGTATTCCAACTGTATGGTGCTCAAATCTGGATAATCACCAGCATCCACACCAATAGTTGCACGGGTGGATTTGCTGAAGGCTAACTCTTCTGTGCCAACATCAAAACCTTTGATGAAGTAATCGCCCTTGCTGCTTACGCATGCGGCAATCAGACGAGTGTGGGTTTTGGGGGCATCGTATTGGAGTGTCACCGTCTCGCCCTTAGTGGCTTTCACTTCTGTCAGCACATTGGCATTAGCATTGAAGAACGGTGATTCTGTCAAGATTTGTACCTTGACAATGTCCTCCAAATCAGCATCAGCGGTGATGGTGATAGAACCACTCTCCGTAGTACTCCAGTCGTGTGATGTGTCGATGTTTACGCCCAATGCAAGTGTTGCATTTCTGATAGCTTCTTCATCTATCGGGGTTGGAATGTCGCCGTAATCAAAGTCTTGGCAACTACTCAGCATCAAGATGCTCAATGATAAAAGACTAATGACCTTCTTCATAATGACTTTTATAGAAATGAGGTTAATCGGACGTTATTTTGTGTGCTATGATTTAAGTTTTAATTTGCAAATGTATATTAACCTTTGAATACAAACAAATAAAATGCAGTGCTTTTTGATATATTTAACAAATTATAACATAATTAGAGCGAGAAAGCAGTTTTACACCACTTTCTCGCTCTAATATATATACCAAATAGAACCAGCAGATTAGCGCATGCGATTGTGACGACGAATATCCATCAGTTTTTGCAGACTCTGATAAGAATCTCCTGGCAATTGATAACGTGCGTTGCCATAAGGATCAACCTTGAAAAGCATGAGGGATTCTTCGCCTTTATCGACAAATGTGACGTTACCGCGTGGGGACATATTGTACTGAGCATCACCCATCACTGCATTCACAAGACAATTTGTGTCCCACATACGCTGGCCAGTATCACATGTGTAATTTGTATACACAGCCTTGATGGGGTTCACCTCCACACCAGAGAGGTCAGCCAAAACATCGTCGGGCAAGTAGTTCATAGCATCACCTACATTGCTTGGCGACATGATGATGTCCACACTCTCTGGCAATTTGTCAAAGAATACAGCGGACTGCTTTGATGCGGCACGCATATTGTAGCCAGACAGACTGTCTTGCTCTTCAAAACGACCAGCCTGAATGTACACAGCCTTCACCTTCTGAGCGAAAAGGTCTGAACCTGCAAGTTTAGAATATTCGTCAGCCTTCGACTCCATCAACTGTGAAAGTGTGGTGGCAAACCCGATAGCCACAATGACAACAGACTTGTCTTCTGCCTTAGCAAGAATCTTGCGGTAGAGTTTGTAGCCATCCATGCACTTGCTGGCATCGAAAGTACGCTTGAAAAGAGGCTTGCCCTGTGCATCTTTCAAGTCACAAATGCCATTGTATGGAATGAAACAACGTGGATTCTTCACACCGTTACGCTCCAAACCAACAGGAATGTAAGGATGACCATAGTAGGTATTGAAGATGTCCACCACTCCGGCATTGTTCTCACCTTCACGGTCAACAACGATACCCTGAAGGTCCACAAGTCCCTCGTCAATGTAATGATTCAACATCATCAACGCAAAGAGGTCATCTGTTGAACTTCCGAAGTCTGCGTCAAGAATCATCTTGACAGGTTCACGCTTCATGCCTCCATTATTAGCACTGCATGAGCACTGGGCGCTTGCTTCCATTGAAAAAAGGAACAACGTCGCCACAAGCATTGAAAAAATCTTCTTCATTTTTCTTATCATTAAAGTTTTGAGAAATAAAAGTTACTTTGCGACGACAAAGGTACAATTTTTCAGTGAAATCACAAAAATAAACACATTATTTTGTTCTTCTATCGATTTGTATTACCTTTGCAAACAAATATTTTCTCAAAACTGCTCATATTATGACAACAAGACGAACTTTAGCATTGATCATTTCAACGATGGTAATGACATCTGGGGTTGCTCAGGAAAAACTGACTGAGGAGGAAATTAAGAGTACAGCACAGCAAATAGAAAATGTCTGGCGATATGGTTCCAATCATGTCATCTGGATGGAAAATCAAAATACATTGTCACGCTATCTTGATACAGCCCCACTCCGCTGTCTCGACGAACTTGAGGAGGTTGTAGGATGGTCACAAAAACCACATGAAGCGAATCTGCGTATTTTGCAACTGAAACAGCAAATCTATCCGAATCCCGGCTCTAAAAAATCTGAACGTAGCCTTTCCCATTATTTCACAGACACCGAAAAGGCTAAACAGAAGTTCATTGCTGCAGAAGAGATGGAAAAGATGTACCAACGACTCATCAAGGAGACAGCTCCAATTATCGAAGCCAAGAAACAAAAAACCTTCACCGCTCCACAGGGTGAACTCACTTACTTCTACTATCATCTGGGTGGAGGCATGGTGAACCGTCCCGCCTATCAAGCCATCCTCGAACGTCGAAAAGACGGTAAATACATCGTGGCACTTGACACTGACGATTTTCATAAACTCGACACGATTCCCCTCACACAAGCACATGTCGATACGATTCGCCAGATGCTCATTGAAGGTGAAGTCTATAAAATGCCTGCCTTTTATGATAGCCCCTTACTCATCCTGGATGCTCCAAGTGGTTCCGTCTCCGTGAAATTCACAGATGCTTCCTACAGTTGCAACAACATTCCACCATTCAAATGGGGAGGGGAATGTATAGAAAAGGTTTACCAATACCTAAAAACTCTCCAACCTGAACATAAGAAGACAGAATAATAAGAGAAGCATGCCCATAAGGACATGCTTCTCTCTTTTGATGTTAATGTTTGTTTTAAGCCGTAATTGAGCCTGCAATGAGGATAAGCACGAGCAAGCCAAGAATGGCGTAGAGTTCAGGGAACACGGCAAGTACCATCGTGGTACCGAAGGCGTTGTGACCGCCACCGATAGCAGAGATACCGTTAGCACAAACTTTTGCCTGACGGATAGCTGAGAAAAGAGCTACAGCACCAAGTGCAAGACCTGCACCAAGTACGGCACAAGCGGCAAACATGCTGATGTTTTCCGTCACAAGCGGGTTGAGGATGAAGAAACCCACGAAGCCGTACAGACCTTGAGACGAAGGGAGGGCTGCAAGACCGATGTAGGAACCGCTTGCCGAAGGGTTCTTCTTGAATGCGCCGATAGCGGCATTACCACAGATAGTCACGCCATAGGCGGAACCGATGCCGGAGAGTCCTACAGCGAGGGCTACACCGATGTACGCTAAAAGTACTGGAGACATAATGTTTAATTGTTTTAGTGGGTTAACTCTGTCACCCATGAGAAGGGTTGTTTGACACGGAGAACCCGAGTTAATAAATATGATTATTGATCTATATTTTCCCAATTATGCATTATGAATTATGCATTAAGCATTATGCATCATCTTAAATGGTTTGTACTCTTTGCCGTTGCCTTCGAAGTCAGCATTCTTGAAGTACTCCACAAAGGTGAGTCGCATCGGGTGCACGAACGATGAAATCATGCAGAGACCGAAGTTGATGCCGTGTCCGAAGAGCAGGATGATGAGCATGACGAGTTCGTGAACGACTGGCACATCAGGACTCATCTCCATCGCCAGTTGGTTGAACACCGAGCCCAGCACACCACCTGTCAAGCCGAGGGCAAAAAGGCGGATGTAGCTGAGGAGGTCGCCAAGCAGACCTGTGGACATGCCGTAGGTTGCCCAGATTCCGCCACCGATGTTGCTTCCCACACCAAGTGCCTTGCCCAAAGCGGAGTCCTTCTTGTAGGCATTCGGATTGTTGAGGAAGAAGATACCGAGGGCAGACAGAGCGATGAGAGCATAGAACACGTACTGGACGGGGTGCGACCATTCCACGCCGAAGAGCGGGAAACCGAAAAGGAGTGTGGCACTGAGCAGTGCTACCACCCATGAGAACTTGCCCACACCATAGACGAAGCCATAGTTCTTCACAGCCTTGCAACCTGCCAGTGTCATGCCGAGCAGCACCTGAATGAGACCGATGATGACGGAAATGACCATCATGGGCGAGTAGCCGAAGAAACTGTCCTTCATCGAGTCGTTGATGAAGTAAGGCTGCATAGGCTTGATGAACTCCCAGTCAACCGTCGCAAGGTCGATGCCGAAGAAGGTGCCCGTGATGAAACCACAGATGCAGGTCATACCACCGAGCAATGCACCGAGTTTGCCGTATTTTGCCAAATCGGGCTTGGCAAAGATGATGGCAATGCTGGCTGCAAGAATCAGCATGCCATAGCCCATGTCGCCCATGCAGAGTCCGAAGAAGAGCATGAAGAACGGGGCAAAGAACGGCAACGGGTCGATGTCGTGATAGTTGGGCAGCGAGTACATACGCAGGATGGGCTCGAAGAGCGATGAGAACTTGTCGTTCTTGATCTGAATGGGCACGTTGTCGTCGAAGGCAGGATCTTCCAGTTCATAGAAGATGTGTTCCTTTTCGAGGTAGTCCACCACCCCGTCAACCTTTTCCTTCAGGGTCCAGCCCACCATCAACTTCACTGCACCGCCAGCAATGTCTTCCTTGCTGAGGTGTACTTTCGAAAGTTGAATGTCGTTCTCGTTAGCCACCTGTCCGGCTTCGATGGAAGCACGGTCAACGGCATTCACCTGAAGCATTTGCTCATGGATGCTGGCCAACTGTTCCTCAAGCACCTTCCGTTTCTCCTGATAGACGGAAAGAGACTCATCAGGCAGGAACAGACGTTCTGCCGTGATGTCTGGCTCTTGGTCCTCGTTTGAGAAAGCCACGAAGTAGGTCTTCTTATTGATTTCGTTGATAGCCGTTGCAAAGTACTTCTCGCCCCACTCTGCCTTGTACATCTTATTATTGACGGCATAGAAGTAAGGCTTGTAGCCCGACTGCTCCAACTGGCGGATGCTTTCCCAACTAAACTCTCCGAAGGGTTCGAGTTGCTGGATGGCATCGTCGGTGGCATCAATGCTGTGCTTCACGCTGTTCTCTTCCTTGAGCAAACGCTCTACAGTATCGAGCAGCGCAACAGCTTTGGAAGCATCAGCGGGCTGAGGCATGTAGGTTGCGGAAGGCTCGTAACTCTCAGCAGCAAAGTCGAGTGCTTTGAGTGCCTCCTTGTAGCGCACAGCCATGTCAAGCCCTGCCTGCAATTCGTCACTGGTAGCTCCCTGCTGAAGTTCTTCCACATGGATGACACCCAACTCACGGATGTTGGCGATGAACTTTTCATATTCCCCGTTGGTGACAAGGAACGTGAGTTTCTTCATTTCTTGTATCATACTGCAACCGCCTCCTTTCCTTCGTGAGAAGTATCCTCCTCATCTTTCTTTTTTCGTGCTTCTTGCAGCGATTTCAGAATCTTCTGCGATGACTTGGAGAGGTTCTCCTCGTCTTCCATGAATCGCTTGATTTTGCGAATGGCCTCCTGATAACCTGGTATCTGCACCTTTTCGAAGAGGTTGACCTTCTGTGTGGTCTTCCGTCTTGCATGGTCGAGCAATCCCAGTTTGGCCAGCACAAACTCACGTTCCACGGCGGTCTTGGCCAATCCCTGCAACAGGTTGATGCCGTCGAAGTACCACTTCGGTGCCGAGAACAATCCGAAAGATTTCACGTCCAGTTCGATGTTGAGCAGCACAGGCACACGCACACCTGCCACTTTCTTCACATCGAGCTGCACATCCTTCAGACTGACCAGCGACGCGTCGAACTCGCCCCACAGGGCATACATCGACTCGTAACCACCTATCTGCTGTTGCAGTTTCTGCTCCAAGTCCTCCGCTTCCTGCTTGCTCTTCTTCACCTCCAGACGCAGCGCCGTCTCCTTGTTCTTGATGATGGGCAAGGTACGCTGTCGCATCTTCAGGTTCTTTTCAAGCTGCTGAAGCGATGTCTTGTTATATTGAAACTTGATTGCCATGCTTTATGACCAATAGATGTCGGTGAATTCTTTCTTGATGTTGACCTCTTCGAGTTTGAAGTACTTCTTGAAGAGTGACCATGTAACGTCCAGCATTTCAGTTGTGTCAAGGTTGACGTCGATAGCCAGAAGTTTGCTTGCATAATCCTTTGCGAAGTCGAGGCAACGGTTGTCGTAGTCGGTCAGGTCGAAGCCGTTCTCCAACTTTGTCTTGGCATTGGCAGCATCGGAATACAGACGGATGGCAGCGTTCATCACCTGTGAGTGGTCTTTACGTGTCTTCTTTCCTGCTACAAGCTGCTTCAAACGAGACAGCGAACGGAATGGGTCAACGATGACCTTTCCGATGTCGGAGTCGCGGCGCAGATAGAGCTGACCCTCTGTGATGTAACCCGTGTTGTCGGGCACAGCATGCGTGATGTCGCCACCCGACAGCGTGGTCACGGCAATGATGGTGATAGAACCGCCACCTGCACTCTCGGGGAACTGCACGGCCTTCTCGTAAATCTTTGCCAAGTCGGAATAGAGCGAACCCGGCATAGAGTCCTTCGACGGAATCTGATCCATACGGTTTGACACGATGGAAAGCGAGTCAGCATAAGAAGTCATGTCGGTCAGTAGCACCAGCACCGTCTCATGCTTCTCCACAGCGAAGTACTCGGCAGCCGTCAATGCCATGTCGGGCACGAGCAGACGTTCCACAGCCGGGTCTTCTGTCGTGTTCATAAATGCGATGATGCGGTCGAGCGCACCAGCGTTGGAGAAGGTGTTTTTGAAGAAATAGTAGTCATCATTCGTCATACCCATGCCACCAAGGATAATCTTATCCACCTTGGCACGCAGAGCCACGAGCGCCATCACCTCATTGAAGGGTTGGTCGGGGTCGGCAAAGAATGGAATCTTCTGACCCGACACCAGCGTATTGTTCAGGTCGATACCTGCAATACCTGTTGCAATGAGTTCAGAGGGCTGCTTGCGGCGCACGGGGTTCACCGAGGGACCGCCAATCTCCACTTCCTTGCCTTCAATCTCGGGACCGCCATCGATGGGGTTTCCGTAGGCATTGAAGAAGCGTCCGGCCAACTGTTCGCTCACCTTCAGCGAGGGAGCCTTGCCAAGAAACACCACTTCGGCATTCGTAGGGATGCCACCCGTGCCTTCAAACACCTGCAGGGTCACGTCGTCGCCTGCAATCTTCACTACCTGAGCCAGTTTGCCGTTGATGGTGGCAAGCTCATCATAGCCTACTCCCTTCGCTTTGAGGGAGACGGTGGCCTTCGTTATCTGGCCTATTTTTGTATATATCTTCTGAAAAGCTGTAGCCATAATCGTTTATGCGGCAAGCATTGCCTTAATTTGTGAAACAAAGTTGTCATACTGTTCGCTCTTGAACTCGGAATAGTTCATCTGCTTGCAGAGGTTGATGAGTTTACGGAAGAAATCGACACACTCTTCGAAATGGTCGAATTGGAAGTCCGTCTCGCAGATTTCCGTCACCATGTCGAGAATAGCCTCCTGACGTTCCAACGAAGTCACAGCATCCACCTCGTCGAAGGCATCCTGCTGCAAGAGCACGAAGTCAATGACCTCCGACTTCCAGAATACGATGTGATAATCCACCGGCACACCATCGTCGCCGAGGATGTTAATCTGTTCGGCAATCTCCTTACCACGCTGCATGCGGGTCTTCAGGTCAAGCACCTTCGGAATCCACTTGTCGTTGATGGTTTTGGCGATATAGTCGGCAAACTCCGGATATTCCAGATATTTTGAATAGGAGTCGATAGGGTTGACTGCGGGATAGCGCTTCTTGTCGGCACGATCCTGCTCCAGTCCGTAGAAGCAGCGAGCCACCTTCTTCGTATTCTCGGTCACTGGTTCCTTCAGGTTACCGCCTGCAGGCGACACGGTGCCGATGAACGTGATGGAACCAATCTCGCCGTTGTTCAGATACACATAGCCTGCACGGCCGTAGAAGTTAGAGATGAGTGCACCCAAATCCATCGGGAATGCGTCGGGACCAGGCAGTTCCTCCATGCGGTTTGACATCTCGCGGAGTGCCTGTGCCCAGCGCGATGTGGAGTCGGCCATGAGCAGCACACGCAGTCCCATAGAACGATAGTACTCAGCCATCGTCATTGCTGTATAGACCGATGCCTCACGCGCGGCCACAGGCATGTTCGACGTGTTGGCGATGATGATGGTACGTTCCATCAACTTGCGACCCGTGTGGGGGTCAACCAGTTCGGGGAATTCGGTGAAGATTTCCACCACCTCGTTGGCACGTTCGCCACAGGCGGCGATGATCACGATGTCAGCTTCCGCCTGCTTTGAGATGGCATGCTGAAGCACCGTCTTTCCCGTACCGAATGGGCCAGGAATGAAGCCTGTACCCCCTTCCACAATGGGGTTGAATGTATCAATCGTACGCACACCCGTTTCGAGCAATTTGAACGGACGTGGTTTTTCCTTATAGTTCGTCATGGCAAACTTTACAGGCCAGTGCTGCACCATGTCCACCTTCACTTCTGTGCCGTCCTCCTTTTCGAGTACAGCCACCACATCGTGAATCTTATATTTGCCAGCAGGCACAATGCTCTTCACCTTTGCCTTACCTTCCATCTGGAAAGGAGCCATGATTTTCAGTTTCTGCGAGTTCTCTTCCACCTCGCCGAGCCATGCAGAGCCTTCCACCTCGTCGCCCACCTTGGCAAGTGGAATGAAATCCCACTCACGATCCTTGTCGAGCGGTTCGGTATATTGACCGCGCTTCAGGAAGACACCTTCCATTTTGTCGAGGTCGTTCTGCAGACCGTCATAGTTCTTCGACAACATACCTGGACCTAATTGCACTTCCAGCATGTGTCCTGTAAATTCGGCAGGTGCACCGACCCTCAGTCCACGTGTCGATTCAAACACCTGCACATACACGTCGCTGCCCACCACCTTGATGACCTCGCTCATCAGTTTGTCGCCACCTGTCTCGATGTAACAGATTTCCCCCTGCTTCACAGGGCCATCGACAGCCAGTGTCACCATGTTGGCAATCACGCCACTAACAGTTCCTTTTGTCATATCTTGTTGCTTTTTGTTTTAAATTCTTGCTATTGAGGGGATTGAGATGTCGTTATCCCGTCATCACGAAATTTCGTGGTTCCGTTATCTCGTTATCACGATGAATCCCTATCCCGCCATCAAGTCCCTCCGTGTGGTGCTTTGGCTTGAAATTCCTCTGGCACACGAGCCTCGCCTCTCAGATTCTCAATAATCTGACGGAAGGTCTCCTTGCCTGTTTCCACATCGAGTTTGTCCCAACGGGCCAGCATGTCGAGTTTGCAGAGATAGGCAAAGACTGCCTCGATGGAGAAAATATTGAAGAACGTCTTCTCTTCCAGCCAGAGCCACTTGAAGGCATCTATCCGCTTCTCTTTCTCCACGGGGTCTTCACACTCCACAATCTTCATCAGGTCCGCCACATAGTCATATTCAGCAGTCAAGTTGAAGTCCTTCGTATTGTTCGAGAGAATCATCTCCGTCACCTCATCCTCACCTTGAATGTAGTCTGCCACATTCCATCCATTTTTACGTGCCAGAAAGGCTGTGAGGATGTTGGTGATGTCGAGGTTGAGTTTATACCACTGGCGCACCATCTTATTGGGGCACGTCTCAATGGCATACTGATAGAACTTGTAGAGCATGTCATCCTCTGGGAAATAGCCCTCTTTGTCCTTGTTATACGCATACTCACGAGCAAAGATGCTCATAAAGGCAGGATAGCGGTGGACATTGAAGTTCATTTCCCTTGCCGAAGTCATCAAATCGACATACTGTTCCATGCCCAGATTGCCATAGTCATCAATTTCCGCTTTCGGATTTTTCAACAGCCTGGCAAGATTCGTGCAGTCCTTCTGAAGAAAGAAATAATAGAGCACCTTCTTGTCCTTCTCAGACAAGACCGCCTCCAGTTCTTCCCTCAAGTCGGGCATGCTCACCTCCTGCTTCGTGTTCTCCAGCGTGATGTCGGGCAAGCCAGCCATTAAACAATAGTAATTTCCCATAGCTTAGAATATCATTTCCACCAATTGCGGACGCAAGAAATTCTTGAAGTATTCTTCAAACTCTGCTTCGCCAAAGTTCACTTTGTAAGCGCCGTCTGCAGGCTGTATCGTGAACAACGTTTTCTTGCCGTTCACCTCCTCGATGGTCACTCCCTTGTCAAGCAAAGCCTTTGCCTTCTTTGCAAATAAAGCCTTCAAGCTTGCTGCATCCTCTGTGCTGATGATGATGTCCTCTTGCGCACCCCACTTTTCAGCCAGTTTCAGGACGAACTCATTCATGAAATCCTTGTTGCCTGTGATGTCTGCGGTGGATTCCTTCACCACCTTATCGCCCACCACGTTGGCAATCTCACTCTTCAGGGCATTCAAGGCTTGAGCGGCATACATCTTGATTTCACTCTTCATGTTCTCCTCCATGCTCTGCGTATTCTTCCGGGCAGCAGCAGCAATCTCTTCAGCCTGTGCCTTGGCATCAGCCACAATCTGAGCAGCCTTCTCATTGGCGGCTGCAATGATTTTTTCAGCCTCGGCATTACCCTTCTCCACTCCGTCCTTCAGGAGTTTCTCGGTCAATTCTTGAATTTTATTTTCCATACTATTATAATTTTATATATATTTCGGGACAAATTTAAGAAAAAAAATCCATATATTTCCATAAGCACTTGTGTAAAATCGTTCTTTTTCCGTAAATTTGCCACATGAAAACATAAAAAGGGTCAAAATGAACATTATATACTTCACACTTCTCCTCGTAGCCTTCAGTGCCTTCGTCACGCCCGATGAACAAAAAACGCTCCACGAATGGACACCTGCCGCAGTTGTGAGCGACGAGGCTGCAAAAGCATACAGCCTTGACTCCTGTTTCAAGGCTTACCCCATCAATGATGCTATTTTTGCCCGTATGCAAGGGAAGTCTTTCAAGCAGAACTGCACCATGCCACGCGCTTCGCTGCGTTATCTCCGTGTGCTTCACCGCAACACCGAGGGTAAAACGCAACTCGGCGAAATCGTCTGCAATCAATCCATTGCTAACGACCTCCTTGACATCTTCCGAAAACTTTATGAGGCAGGGTACAAGATTGAACGCATCACCCTCATTGATGACTACAATGCAGACGATGAAACTTCCATGCGTGCCAATAACACTTCATGCTTCAATTTCCGTGTTGTGTCAGGAACCACCAAACTCTCCAAACATTCGCAAGGACTTGCCATTGACATCAATCCACTCTACAATCCCTACATTCACCTCAACAATGGCAAAGTGGAACCCGCTACAGGTAAGCCTTACGCCTATAACAGAGCCAACCTACGCAATGTGAAAGTGCCTATCATCGACACGAAAGACCTATGCTACCGCCTTTTCATTCAACATGGTTTCCGCTGGGGAGGAGCTTGGAAGACTGTTAAGGACTACCAACACTTTGAAAAATAACGTATGATGAATCAGCAGATAGAGACTGAAGTTCTCAACCAACACGGCATACGGCCAACAGCCGTCCGCATCCTTGTCTATCGAGCGGTGTGCCATCGCTCCGAAGCCTTCTCGCTGGCAGACGTGGAAGAATGGCTGCCCGAGATGGACCGCTCCAGCATCTTCCGTGCTCTTCGGCTTTTTACCGAACATGACATTCTTCACCAGATAGACGACGGTTCAGGCATCGAGAAATACTGCGTGTGCCGCTGTGAAAGCAGCCATCATCTCAACCACGTTCACTTTGCCTGCACCCGTTGCGGTCGCACCTATTGTCTCGAAGACCACACGATTCCCCTCGTCACCCTACCCGAAGGTTTTGAGACACATGAAGTGGAATACATCGTCAAGGGGCACTGTCCCAAATGCAGATAAAAAACGGCATCCGTCATTACAAACAAAAATGACGGATGCCGTTCCTTTTATTCTTTCGGACTTTTTAGTTCTTTTATTTATCAGCACTTAATGTTCAAATCCTTTACGATAGCAGAAATTTTCTCCATTGTGGAAATACGAGAAGGAACGAGAGGAAGACGAAGTTCATTCTCAATAAGTCCCATTGCATTGAGCATCGCCTTGACGCCAGCAGGGTTACCATCGACAAAGAGGAGTTTGAACAACTCAGTGAACTTGTGATGAATAGTGAGGGCATTCTGGTAGTCGCCATTAAGAGCAAGACGCACCATTCGGCTGAACTCCTTGGGCAGAGCATTGCCAATGACGGAAATGACGCCTACAGCTCCCAAGGTGATAAGAGGGAATGTGATGCCATCATCTCCAGAAATAACATCGAAGTTCTTAGGTTTGTTCTTGATGATGTCATCTATCTGTGTGAAGTTGCCAGATGCCTCCTTAATTGCCACAATGTTCTCACACTCGTTGGCAAGACGAAGCGTGGTTTCAGCAGTCATGTTAACACCCACACGACCTGGTACATTGTAAAGCACCACGGAGAGATTGCGTGTTGCAGCAGCGGCGGCAATAGCTTTAAAGTGCTGATAGAGTCCCTCTTGTGAAGGTTTGTTGTAGTAAGGACAAACGCTGAGAATGCCCTCAATGCCCTTGAAGTCGCCAGTCTGTATTTGCTCCACGACGGCTGCGGTGTTGTTGCCTCCGCATCCCATGAGGATAGGCACTTGTCCATTCACTTTCTCAACCACAAGGTCTTTCACCTGCTGACGCTCCTCGGCTGAAAGTGTCGGAGTCTCGGCTGTAGTGCCTAACAGGCATATGAAATCTATGCCGTTTGAAAGTTGATAGTCAAGCAAACGGCGGAGAGCGGTGAAATCAACCAGCCCTTCTTTTGTAAAAGGAGTGACTAGTGCAATGCCTAATCCTTTAAATGTGTTGTGTATCATATATTTATAATGTTTATAATCTTCACGAGAAATCATTAAGATGCATATTCTCACCCTTGAAGTTCTTCATCAATTTGTCTATGTTCTTCGTTGCATAATCGCTCCATTGGCTGACGAGAAGATTGCTGGGGAAATACCCTTCATATACCTTCCGTACCAAATCAGGAGTTTCCCTGCATGCCACCTTGAAATTCTGGAGAAACAAATCCTTATGCCCCATTTTCAGGTGGGTGAGCGACTTTGCCGCTGGAATGTTCTTCACAAATGGACTTTTGCTGCTGGAAGCAATCTGACTGACAGCCTCCAACACTTCCAATGCGAAATCGTCGAAGTTGTTCAACACGAAAGTGAGCGCAATGTCAACGCCCATCATCACCTGATCTTCGGCCCATTGCAAAGCAAAAGCAAAATTACGGGAAGCCTCCTCATAGCGGGACAAAGCCAAGTTGTTGATACCTAACATGAAATACGCCTCCGAATCATGCTGATCCACTTCTGTCAACCGATTATTGACAACGATACTTTCCTCATAATATCCATTATGATGATAGAGGTCACTGATGTCAGTCAGGATTCTCCTGTAGAGGTCAATGAAATCATCATAAAGGGCTTGTTCCGATTTTCTATTTTCCACATCTGAGGAGCGGGTCAGCTGTGCCTTTTGCCATCTGGCTACGGCTTGAGCCTTCTTATTCTCAAAATAGTTAGACAATCTGTCCAATTCAGAGAGAGCCTCGTCTTTCTCTCCATCGTGAAACAAAGCATCTGCATAAGGGATAATTTGCACAGCCTCACCTCCCTTATCAAGATACTCCTTGAATATAGGTTTTGCAGTACTCTTTTCCCCCATCGAATGATATGAATGCGCTTTAGTCAGCAAAGCCTCAAGATCATCTGAGTCGATAGCCAAAGCAAAATCACAGGCCTCAATCGCCTGCTCATAGTGTTGCAGCAGAAACTGTGCCAGTGCAAGATTTGACCAACCCTTCGGAAGATAAGGCTGTTCTTCCAACACCTGAGTGAGCACGTCACACATCAAGTCTGCCAAGTCATTATCTCGACAGATGTCTGCCAATTGAACATCTTCATCATACCTGCCCAATGGCTGAAAAGTGTCGATGTATTCCTGCACCCATCGTCGAACGGCTTCCACATCATAGATTTTGTCCGTCTTTCCGTTTCCGCGCAATTCGATTAATGACGATATAATATGTATGTAGCATTCACGCCGCTGCGATTCTGACGGTTCCATCCCATTTTCGAGTTTCATCCACTCACGCCAAATCTTCTCAGCCTGTTTCACGCGACCGTACTTGGCGTATTCCAACTGCGCCAACTGATACTTCACGTCAGAGTTTCCGCTATCCAGTTTGCCCAACACTTCTTCAGCCTTGTCATATTGACGCTGGTAGATGTAGGCAGCACTCAACACAATCAACAACACCTCGTCGTTGGGGTGTAGCGATAGTCCCGTAGCAAGCGTTTCCATCGAGGAGGAAGGCTTGTCCATACTGAGATAATAATCAGCGATGTCGGCAAAGTCGTCTGCGTCCAGATAGATACCTTCTCCTGCCGCCTGCTGGTCCTCGTATGACTTCAGCAGATCCTTAAACTCCCTTGATTGAAAGTAATCTTTTGCCATGAAACCTATTTGTTGATTTTTTTCCACGCATCAGTCAAACCGACCGTGCGATTGAACACTAAATGTTCAGGTGTAGAGTCTGGGTCAACATTGTAGTAGCCTATGCGCTGGAACTGAAGATAGTCCATTGGTTTGCGGGTGGCAAGCCACTCCTCCACGTATGCCTTCTTGATTTCAAGGCTATTGGGATTGAGGAATGGACGCATCGCCTCAATACCACGCACATCACCATGCTCTTTTGAATAGGCAGCCACTTCATCGCGCGGATTCTCCACCATCCACAGACGGTCATAATTGCGCACCTCTGCCTCAAGGCAATGGTTGCAACTCACCCAATGGATTGTCTTTCCCTTTATCTTCATATCGCTATGCGCCTGCCCAGTCTTGGTCTCAGGAATCAACTCTGCATGAATCTCCACAATGTTACCATCGGCATCCTTCACCACACAGTCTTCAATGCTTTCCGGGCATTGAATGATGTATGAATTTTTCAGACGCACCTGCTTGCCTGGACCAAGACGGAAGAACTTCTTCGGAGCATCCTCCATAAAGTCCTCACGTTCTATCCACAACTCACGGCTGAACACGATTTCGTGTGTACCATCCGCTTCATTCTCTGGATTGTTGATGGCTGTATATGTTTCAGTCTCACCTTCAGGGAAGTTGGTGATGACCAACTTGACTGGATTGATGACAGCACTGACACGTTGTGCCCGTTTGTTGAGGTCATCACGTACTGCCGACTCAAACAGCGACATTTGATTGAGTGCATCAAATTTCGTATAGCCAATCTTATTGATAAAGGAAAGGATACCTTCCGGACTATAACCACGACGACGGAAACCGCAGATAGTGGGCATACGTGGGTCATCCCATCCATTCACCACTTTCTCCTGCACCAATATCAGAAGATTACGTTTGGATAACAAGATATGGGTGAGGTTCAGTTTATTAAATTCAGTCTGACGTGGACGGTTGTCATCAATCGGATTGTCCGTGCCATCCACTTCTTTCGCCCAATCAACAAAGAGGTCGTACAAGGGACGGTGGCTCACAAACTCCAGTGTACACCATGAATGGGTCACGCCCTCCCAATAGTCACACTGTCCGTGCGTAAAGTCATACATGGGATACGCGTTCCACTTGTTGCCTGTACGCCAATGCGGCATATTCAGCACGCGATAGAGGATGGGGTCACGGAAGTGCATGTTAGGACTTGCCATGTCAATCTTGGCGCGCAACACCATCTTGCCCGTTTCCATCTTGCCCGAATTCATCTCCTCAAAAAGACGGAGGCTCTCCTCTGCAGGACGGTCACGATACGGCGAGTTTGTTCCTGCCTGTGTTGGAGTTCCTTTCTGCTCAGCAATCTGTTCTGCCGTCTGCTCATCGATGTAGGCCCTTCCTTGCTTAATCAGCGCAACAGCAAAGTCCCACAACTGCTGGAAATAATCACTGGCATAATAGATGTTGCCCCATTTGAAGCCCAGCCACTCAATGTCTCGCTTGATTGCCTCAACATACTCTGTATCTTCCTTCTGCGGGTTTGTATCGTCCATGCGAAGGTTGCACACGCCACCATATTTCTGAGCCATACCAAAGTCAAGTGCTATCGCCTTGGCATGTCCTATATGCAGATAGCCATTAGGCTCGGGAGGAAAACGTGTCTGCATCCGCCCTCCGTTCTTACCTTCGGCCAAATCCTTCACCAACTGTTCTTCAATAAAGTTGAGAGACTCCTTTTTGCTCTCTTCCGTCTTGAGTTCTTCTGTGTTTTCTACACTCATGTCAACTTGTTTCTATTTATCGTGTTCTTGAATGAATTCTGGTGAATTTCGTTCCTTCCATATCTTATTTATCCTAATAATATATAAAAGATGTGTCATCCACTCCAATATTGGCTGCAAAATTACAAAAGATTTTCCTTGTTTCAAGCATGTTCCCCCATAAAAATGAAGAAAAAACGCAATTTATGTTAAAAAACACATTTACTAAAACTTGTTTATTCAAAAATTACCCCTAACTTTGCCATTGTTATCCTGAAAACAATCTTTTTACCTTAGAAACTAGTACCTAAAAAAGGAAAATGGAGGTGCCTCATTGTGAAATGAGACACCTCCAACATTTTTTTCACCCCTGTTGTATCAAGCATCTTTTCCCAATCGTACCCGAGGGGTACGATTTCTAAAAAGGGAGGTTCACAGAAAAAATCAGGTAGATTAAACCCGTTTCAGAAGGTTTTCACAAGATTTCTTGTGAGAAGAAAAAATAATCACTACATTTGCAAAAACAAAAACATTCAATCAAAATCTTTAATCTCATGAAACCTTTTATGGACGAGAACTTCTTGTTGCAAAGTGAAACAGCACAGAAGTTATATCACGAACATGCGGCAAAGATGCCGATTATTGACTATCATTGCCATCTTGTTCCTCAACAAGTGGCTGAAAACAAGCGTTTTGAATCCATCACACAGATTTGGCTGGGCGGTGACCACTACAAGTGGAGAGCCATGCGCAGCAATGGTGTGGCAGAGCGTTTCTGCACAGGAAAGGACACCTCCGACTGGGAAAAATTCGAGAAGTGGGCTGAGACCGTTCCTTACACTTTCCGCAACCCACTCTACCACTGGACACATCTGGAACTCAAGACCGCTTTCGGCATCAACAAGACCCTGAATCCCGAGAATGCCCGCGAGATTTTCGAAGAGTGCAACGAACAAATCAAGAACGACCCCAAATTCACGCCACGTGGCTTGATGAAGCACTACAACGTGAAGGTGGTCTGCACCACCGACGACCCTGTCGATTCTTTGGAATACCACAAGCAGGTGGCTGCTGATTCCACCATGGAGACCAAGATGCTTCCCACTTGGCGTCCAGACAAGGCAATGGCAGTGGAAGTTCCAGCCAACTTCAAGGCATACGTGGATAAACTTTCAGAAGTGAGCGGAAAATCCATCAACGGCTTCAACGACTATATCGATGCCATTCAAGCACGTCACGACTTCTTTGCCTCAATGGGATGCAAACTCTCCGATCACGGCATTGAAGAGTTCTATGCAGAGGACTATACCGACGAAGAGATTAAAGCCATCTTCAACAAAGTGTACAGCGGCAAAGAACTCAGCAAAGAAGAGATACTGAAGTTCAAGTCTGCCATGATGCACATTTTCGGTGTGCAAGACGCTGAAGCAGGTTGGGCACAACAGTTCCACTATGGCGCCATCCGCGACAACAACTCAAAGATGTTCAAACTGATCGGTCCTGACACGGGTTTTGACTCCATCGGTGAATTTAACACCGCCAAGAATTGTTCAAAATTCCTTGACCGTTTGAATTCAGAAGGCAAACTGGCAAAGACCATCCTCTACAATCTTAACCCCTGTGCCAACGAAGTGCTTGCCACCATGCTGGGCAACTTCCAGGACGGCACCATTCCTGGCAAGATACAATGGGGCTCAGGTTGGTGGTTCCTCGACCAGAAGGACGGCATGACCAAACAGATGAATGCGCTTTCACTGCTCGGTCTGTTGAGCCGATTTGTAGGTATGCTCACCGACTCTCGTTCGTTCCTCTCCTACCCTCGTCACGAATACTTCCGTCGCATTCTCTGCAACCTCGTTGCCACCGACATCGAGAATGGCGAAGTGCCATACGTAGGTTATGAGGAACAGCGTGTCAATCAGATGATTGAGGATATTGCCTACAACAATGCCAAGAACTATTTCCAGTTCTAACCACCTGCCTCTCTAAACTCTAAACCCTCAACTCTAAACTATACAAATTGTCCACACCCGATTTTCGTTTCAAACAATTCACCATCCGCCACGACCGTTCAGCAATGAAAGTCGGGACGGATGGTGTATTGCTTGGAGCATGGGCAAGACTTCCAGAGAACAAGGCGATTTCTTCTCGCCCAAGGGTGTTAGATGTTGGTACAGGAACTGGACTGATTGCCCTCATGCTGGCACAACGATTTCCCAATGCCATGATAGATGGAATAGACATCGACGCATCTTCCATTGAACAAGCAAAAGAGAATATCGAAAACTCCATTTTCCGTACTCGAATCAATATCAAAGAATCGGATTTTTCCATTCTCAGCTACTACTCAAACAAATTCGATTTAATCGTTTCAAATCCACCATTTTATACAGAAGACACTTGGGGAGGAAACAAAGCAAGAGATGCCGCTCGTCACACTTCTTCTCTTCCCTTTGAAAAATTGATTTCCAACGCTGCGAAATTGATGACAGACGATGGCTTCTTCTGTGTCATCATTCCCTTTCAAAGTGCCAACGATTTCATTAGCATTTGTGTGGCAAACAGACTCTACCTGACACGTCGAATGAATATTCGTTCCACAGAACGTAAACCCTTCAATCGTACCATGCTGGAATTTAGCACATCCATTCAACCGACAGAAAATCTCACGCTGACACTCTACGATACAAACAGGCAGCGAACAACTGAATACAAAGAACTCACCCAAGATTTTTATCTATGAACTACCAAGCCATCATCGATAAATACTACCCCGAGGAGAACGAACTGAAACACATTCTCATGGTGCATAGTCGCAGTGTGGCAGACAAGGCACTCGCCATTGTTGACCAGCACCCCGAACTGAATGCAGACCGTCCATTTGTAGAAGAAGCCGCCATGCTCCACGACATCGGCATTTTCCGTTGTGACGCAGCCGGCATCCAATGCTTTGGTACCGAACCATATATCTGTCATGGCACCATCGGTGCAGAACTGCTTCGTGCAGAGGGATTCCCACGCCATGCCAGAGTGTGCGAACGACATACTGGTGCAGGGCTTTCTCTCCAAGAAATAAAGCAGCAAAATCTTCCCGTTCCTCACCGCGACTTACTGCCTGAAACCATAGAGGAACAAATCATCTGCTACGCCGACAAATTCTTTTCAAAAACCAAACTCGATACCGAAAAAACAGTAGAACAAGCCATCCGTTCACTTTCCAAATTTGGCAACGAAGGAGTGGAACGATTCGTTAAATGGTCTAAAAGGTTCGGGCAAATTAGTATTTATTAAAATAAATATACCTGTTATTTCCCGAAAAAGTCGTACCTTTGCCCCCGTTTTATGAGAAGTCAAAGGTTCATAGCGTTTTTCTTCGTACTCATTACCGTACTCTCTACGACGGCTCTCAACATACCATTGGTCGGCAAGCCTTACAGATTTGTCGGTCAGCATGCTGTTGATAGCGCCGGGTTAGATACGTTTAATGGCAACCAAGAAGTTGACACAATGAAGGTTACCATCGATAGTGTCAATAGCAGTACAACCCTGTCAGAATCAGACTCTTTGCTTCTCAATCTCGATTCTCTCAAAGCACGTTTCGACCGTGAGCACGGCATTGAGTCCAACAAACCCAAAGCCATCCAGTGGAACGACTCCGTGGCAGCAGCAGAAGACTCCATCCGCAAATCACAAAAGAAGAGCGCACTCGATGCTCCTGTTGTCTATACAGCCACCGACTCCATGACATTCTTCATGGACACTAAAAACGCACACCTTTATGGCAATGCAGATGTGAAGTATCAGAACATCGACCTCACGTCTGAAAACATTCGCATGAACATGGACAGTTCCATCGTGCATGCCACCTATGGTCTTGACTCTCTTGGCAACATGTTTGGCAAACCCGTCTTCAAGGAAGGCAGCGATGAATACAAGACCCAAACCATATCCTACAACTTCAAGACAAAGAAAGGATTCATCACCAACCTTTACACGACTCAAGAAGAAGGGTTCATCACGTCTGAAGAGTCTAAGAAAAGCGAAGATGGAGTCTATTATGCAAGAAAAGGCACCTACACCACCTGTGACGAAGAACATCCGCATTTCTACATCCGAATGTCGCGCATGAAAGTTCGTCCCGGCAAGAACGTCTTTTCCGGTCCGGCATGGTTAGTGGTGGAAGATGTGCCACTTCCCCTTGCCATTCCTTTCGCCTACTTCCCCATCACCGGCACCTATTCCAGCGGTTTCATCATGCCCACCTATGGCGACGAGTTCACTCGAGGATTCTATCTGCGCGATGGTGGTTACTATTTTGCCATCAGTGACTACATGGACTTGAAAGTGACAGGCGAAATCTTCACAAAGGGTTCATGGGGCATTGGTGCACAAACCACCTACAAAAAGCGTTACAAATATGGCGGCAACTTCTACTTCAACTACCAGGTAACCAAGGATGGCGAGAAGAACATGCCTGACTATAGCGTTCAGAAGAACTTCAAGATACAGTGGAGCCACCGCACCGACCCCAAAGCATCTCCCAATAGTTCGTTCTCTGCCAGCGTGAACTTCGCCACACAATCCTACGAAAAGAACAACCTCACCTCGCTCTACAATCCCACCTCTTACTCACAGAGCACCCGTACATCCTCCATCAGTTATTCGCACAATTTCAGGAAGATAGGACTCTCCTTGTCCACATCGGCCAATATCTCACAGAACATGCGCGACTCCACCCTCGCCCTTCTCCTTCCCTCAATGTCATGGTCATTGTCAACAGTCTATCCATTCAAACGGAAAGCATCAGTAGGCAAAGAGCGTTGGTATGAGAAAATCAGTCTGAAATACACAGGTACACTGTCCAACTCCATCAGCACGAAAGAGGACAAACTTCTTCATTCTTCACTTGTCAAGGACTGGAAGAACGGCATGAAACACAGCATCCCAATTTCAGCCTCTTTCAATATTCTCAAATACATCAACATTACCCCGATGCTCAACTATACCGAACGGTGGTACACCAACAAGGTCATCCAGAGTTGGGACGAAGGCAACAACAAAGTGGTGCGCGACACCATCTATGGCTTCAATCGCGTGTTCGACTACAATCTCTCACTGAGTGCCAACACAAAATTATATGGTACCTACAAACCTAATCCCAAAGTGTTTGGAGAAAAACTGCAAATGGTGCGTCATGTCATCACGCCATCCATCAGTTTCAGTTACGCTCCCGACTTTGGTGACAGTCGATGGGGGTATTGGAAAACTTACATTCGAACAGACGAGGAAGGCAACGTGACCCAAGTGCCCTACTCTCCCTACGCAGGTTCTCTCTATGGCACACCTGCAACAGGAAAGACTGGAGCCATCAGTTTTAGCATCTCCAACAATGTGGAGGCAAAAATCAAGGCACGCAATGACTCTCTCAAGAAAATCAGCATCATCGACGAACTCGGGGCCTCTCTTTCCTACAATATGGCAGCCGAGCGACAACCATGGTCAAACCTCTCCACCCGTCTGCGCCTAAAATGGGGAAAGACCACCTTCAACATGAGCGCCGTCTTCATGACCTATGCTTATGAGTTCGACAAGAATGGCAACGTTGTAGTAGGCGACCGCACCGAATGGTCGTATGGTCGTTGGGGACGTTTCCAAGGCCTGTCAAAGAACCTCTCTTACACTTTCAACAATCAGTCCTTTAGGCAAATCAAGGAGAAAATCAGGAAACTGTTCGGACGAGGCAAAGACAATGACGAAGAGATTGACAATGTTGACACCGATGAGGAAAGCGATGACGCAGACGATTTGGAAACAAACATCGACAACCCCAATAAACGGAGCAATACAAAAAGTGACTCCTCCGACGACTTAGATGCCGATGGTTATATGAAGTTCCAAATGCCTTGGGCATTCTCCATCTCCTACGGACTCACCATGTACGAAGACCGCAGCAAGGACATCAATGTCAAGACCATGCGTTATCCCTACTCTTTCACTCAAAACCTCAACTTCTCAGGCAACCTGAAACTGGCAAGCAACTGGAACTGCAACTTCGCCTCGGGATGGGACTTCACCACAAAGAAGATTTCCATGACCACAGTCAACATCTCTCGCGACATGCACTGCTTCAACATCTCCTGCGGACTCGTGTTTGGCGTTTACACCAGTTACCACATCTCCCTGCGTGCCAATGCCAGCACCCTTACCGACGCCCTCAAGTACGACAAGAAGTCAAGTTATTCAAGTTCCATCCAATGGTACTAAGATAAATTGTACATTGTACATTGCAAAATTGTAAATAAAATAAGATGTCAAGAATACTCGCTATTGATTATGGACAGAAACGCACAGGCATCGCTGTGACAGACACCCTGCAGATGATCGCCAACGGACTTGCCACCGTCGAGACGAAGGAACTCGAAAAGTTCATCGTTGATTATGTGGCAAGTGAGGATGTATCTACCATTGTTGTGGGCAAGCCCACTCAGATGAATGGTGAGAACAGCGAGAACATGAAGCGCATCGAACCATTCTTCAATCGGTTGAAGCGTCTCTTTCCCGACAAGGAAATCACCTACTACGATGAGCGTTTCACCTCTGTACTGGCCCACCAAGCCATGCTACAAAGCGGCATCGGAAAGAAAGCCCGACAGAACAAGGCTCTCGTTGATAAAATCAGCGCCACCATCATCCTCGAGGACTACCTGCAAAGCATCAGATAGATAAATAAATTGTACATAGTAAATTATAAAATTGTAAATAAATAAAAATGGTTCTTCCCATGTACATATTCGGTCAGCCAGTGCTCCGCAAGACTGCCGAAGAGATAGACTTCAACGCCTATCCCAACCTACAAGAACTCATCGTCAACATGTTTGAGACCCTCGAACGCTCTGAAGGCGTCGGACTCGCTGCTCCACAAGTGGGACTGCCTATCCGCCTCTTCATCATCGACCTTGATGTCATCTCTGACGATGAGCCACAGTACAAAGGCTACCGCCACACGTTCATCAACCCCGAAATCATTGAAGAGAGCGAAGAAACCGTTTCCATGTCGGAAGGCTGCCTATCCATCCCTGGCATCAACGAGAGTGTGAAGCGTCCCGCTAAAGTGTTGGTGAACTACTTCGATGAGAACGGCGACGAGCAGGAACGTTGGCTCGAAGGCTTCGAAGCACGTGTGTTCCAACATGAATACGACCACCTCGACGGCAAAATGTTCGTTGACCATCTGTCCCCCTTCCGTAAGCAGATGATTAAGTCTAAACTCATCGCCATGACCAAAGGTAAGTTCTCTGCCCACTACAAGTGCAAACCTAATAGAGGTTGAGGGTTTAGGGGGTAGAGCTGAGGGTTTAGCGTTTAGCGTTTAGAGTTTAGAGTTAGAATCGGGAATGAGGAGATCACGTTTCATAGTGTTCATCACCACGTCTATCCGTGTGGTTGTATTGGTTCTCTCCTTTTTATGGGGAGGAGAACTGATTTGTCATGCCCAAATCAACACCGACCGCATGATGAACATTGGTCGCAATGCCCTTGCGTACGATGATTATGTGCTCTCCATCAGTTACTTCAACCTTGTCATCAACTACAAACCTCACCTCTATGAGCCCTATTTCTACCGGGGCGTGGCAAAGTTCTACCTTGATGATTACTCCGGTGCCGCACTCGACTGTACCCAAGCCATCCAGCGCAACCCTTATTTCCCAAACACCTACGAATTGCGAGGGCTTGCCTACATCAACATGAACCGTTTTCCTGATGCTATCCGAGACTACAGGACCGTTACTGACATGTTGCCCGAAAACCGTTCCCTTTGGCACAACCTCGCTCTCTGCTACATCGAGACCGACAGCCTCGACCAAGCAGACAGCATTACCGACATTATCATCCGCCGATGGGCAAAACAAGCCGATGGATACACTCTCAAAGCGCAAGTCTTTCTCCAAAAAAATGACACCGCTGCTGCCGAGACTTACATTGACAAAGCCATCGAGGTGGACAAATACAACATAGGTGCCCATACAGCTAAAGCCAACATTCTGATGAGCCATGAGCAATACAACGAAGCCATCCAGCACTTTGACGAATCTCTCCGTCTCAACCCCAAACAGGCTAACACACTCATCAACCGTGCCCTCTGCCACTACCACCTCAACCACTATCGCGATGCGATGGCTGACTATGACCGTGCCCTTGACCTTGAGCCCAAGAATTTCATCGGGCACTACAACCGTGGACTTCTCCGTGCCAATGTGGGAGAAGACAACCTTGCCATCGAAGACTTCAACTTCATCCTCTCCATTGATCCCGACGACATGATGGCAACCTTCAACCGCGCTACCCTGCTCGAAAACATAGGCGACTACCGAGGCGCCATCCGCGACTACACCACCGTCATCAACGAATATCCTAAATTCCTCTATGGCTACGAACGCCGTGCCGCTGCCCGCCGCATGATTGGTGACAATGCAGGAGCCAACCGCGACGAAGAACATGTGCTCAAAGAACAGATTGCTCACCGCTACGGCTACTCCACTCCGACCTCCCGACAGAAGAACAAGACCCGCAAAAAGTCACAGATCAATCTTGACGACTACCAGAAACTCGTCGAAGAAGACACCCAAGAACAAGTGCCCGAATATGAAAGCGAATATAGAGGAAAAGTGCAGAACCGCGAACAGGAAGCCAAACTCATGCTCCCCAGCGAAAACACCTACAAACTTTACAGAGAAGCGGGCAAGGAAAAAATGCTCCACACCTTCGACCAAGCTTTCCAACAGGCACAGGCAGGCAACATCAACGAAGCCATCGAAGGCTTCACTCGTGTTATCGAACAAAACGACCACTTCGCCGAAGCCTACTTCAACCGAGGCATCCTTCACCTCTTGCTCGACGACACCCCTCACGCCATCCCCGACCTCTCCCAAGCAGGTGAACTTGGCATCTACCAAGCCTACAACATCATCAAGAAAAACCAAAATATCAAAAAAGACCAAAGCGTCAAGAAAAAATAAGACGTGTGAAACTACAAGGTTTCACACGTCTTATTTTTAAAGTGATTGCACGCTTTTCTTTTGGTCCTTCTTCTGAGGCTTCTCCAATTCTGTCCACGGCTTATATCCATGCGATATCGAAGTCCATCCCAAACCACCCAAATTCCGTGAATCTTCAGCATTCCTTTTCTCACGGTAAACCACTTTGCCGTTCTTCCAACTTTTCATAATCGGCCACTCCTTCGGCAGCCAAAGGTCTCCCTTCGTATCGAGTACTAAAAGATTGTAGCCCGTATCTGAACTATTCGGGAAAATGGCTATATCCTCGTATAAAGTGGTTTCTTGCCTGATGGTAAAATAATGTTTCAATGTTCCTAAGCGGGCAGGGGCAAAGTTATCATCCAGAACTGAAATATCCGGGTGAAAAGTATAATAGACATGTGGATGAAGGTCAAGATACCGCCAAACAATTTCATTCAGTTGATGTAGCAGTTCTTCCATCGCCACCGCAGAATCGATTGTGTAAATACGTCCCTTTGTTTCTGAAAAAGATTGGTCGAACACGTTACCATCCATTACACCCTGATTTTGATAGCAAAAACTCATATTGGAAAACGAAGGTTTCACAGAACAGTTTGCATCATGACTGATATAGATGTCACGGTGATGTGGCATTTGTTTAAGAACGGGCTTTATCGATCTCAAAAATTCTTTCTTGTTGAGGAGTTCATGTGTCTTATTCTCCACGCTGTCTGGGGTAAACTCGTAGGAGAAACTACCAAACCTTTCGTTTCCTCCTCCTATTTCTCCTCCCAATTTAGAAGAAGAGGTGCTGTAAAATTTGACAATCTCTGGTGCATGACTATAATCGACCACTTTCCTGCCATTCCACCTCTTCAATGTATCTCCCTGCGGATATTCCCTTAAAACGATATTACAATAAATACTGTCCTGTGACTCCCAAACACTGCTGTTGGATGCATCCACCATGCCAGCCAACGACTTGCTGATATTGGCAAGAGCATCAGCCAGTTGCTGGTCCTGTGCATTCTTCTTCAACTGATTCTTCAATTTTGCCTCATAAATCGAATCCGCTATCGCACTATTCACGATTCCTGTCAGCCTCTGTTTATTATAGAAAACCTCCTTACCATCCACCAATATTCTCTTCACCTTCTTTCCGTTGATGGTCATATTGCCATCCTCATCCATCTCAACATCTGGCAATTCATTAGAAATAAAGGCAGGGGTGTCAAACACATCGCAACGGATATTTACCCGCTTATGATGTTTCCCATTATAACTATATTCCACATCTGCAATGTCTCCACCACGATAATAGAGACCGTCATACTTTGTGTCATAAGACTTCACATACGCCACCAAACTGTCAATGTTTAGCACATTCCCTGCTCCGCTATAGATGTCTGCAGAAGAGAGAACGCCTGTATTCTCGGGTGCCAGATTATAGCACGAAACGGCTGTCGCAGTGATGAACAAGACCGTCGCAACATTGCATAATAAATTCTTCATGTTCTTCATTGATCTTAATGTGATGATTCTATTGCTTTCATATTGATAAATCGATGCTCAAAGGTGGAAATACCATCTTCCACAGGTTGCATCACTTTGGGTGTGGCAAACACGCTCAACGCAACAATCGCCATAGGAATGACATACAACACCTTACCACACATCCAAAGATTAGGTCTCCCCTTGTGCATCATCATGACACGCTGTTTCACAAGACTATGATTGAAATAATTAGCGAAGACAAAAGAACTGGTGCCGATGGCTTTGCGAATGAGCAGATTCTGATATTGAGAGAGGCTCACGCCCTGCTGCAACACGTAGTGGTCGGCTTCATATTCATGCACATCACGCATGCTATTGCCCAGCATATACACCAACGGATTCCACCATTGTACCAGTTGCACCAACGTGAGCAGCAGAATGTCAGCAGAATGGTGATGAAGAATGTGTCCTTGTTCATGCAACAGAATCTCATTGCGATGCTCAATATAGTCCTTATGACTGATGATGATATTACCCATCCAACTGCATGGGGCAACGTCATCGGCATGACAATAGATGGTAAAGCCATCCTCCTTCCCTTTCCACACACAACCGTGACGCATCAGCATGCCCATGCGGACGAATTGCCACAGGCGGAACAACAAGGTTGCCAGCATGCCCACACAACAAAAGACGCTCAAGATATGATGCCACGACCAAGAGTCACTGTAAACAGCATCAGGAGTTGCTTTCTCGCGCACCTCTGGCGGTACGGGAGTGGTTCCCTTCATCTTGTGGGCTATCGGGGTGCAGACTGCTTCTGCCTTCTGATGCACCATCTGAGTGGTTGGCAATCCATCCTCTGCCAAGAAGTGGAAGTTGCACAGGGGCAACACCAACGACAGAACCAAGATGGCAAGTAGTGTAAAGCGGTTGAAACGGAAGAAACTCTCCCGATGGAGCATCAGCGTGTAGGGCACATAGAGCACTGCCAGCACGAATACAGATTTGATGGAATAGATAAATAATGCAGACATCATCTTTCTTTAAAAATACTAACCTTAAATTCTAAACACTAAACTTTTCTCCCTCTTCCATAAGGCTCAACAACTCGCGAATGTCATCAGCCGAAAGATTTTCCTCTTTCACAAAGAAACTGAACATCGACTTGACGCTACCATCGAAGAAACTCTTTTTCACCTCTTGCATGGTCATACGTGTGTATTCGGCACGAGTCACCTTTGCCACATACCTGTGAGTCTTTCCCTCCCCTTTGTGCTTGAAGTAATCCACATAACCCCTTTCGTAGAGCATCTTCAAGTAGGTGGCAATGGTGGTGTAAGCAGGTTTGGGGTCTTCCCATCGCTCAATGATGTCCCAAGCGCAGGCTGAATGGTTGATGTCCCAAAGGATACTCATCACCTGAAACTCCACCTTTGTAAGCGTGTTGTCTTTCTTTTTCATAGAATCTTTGCTTTTTTAGTGATTTGCTGGTGCAAAGTAACAGTAAACGCTCCAATCTCGCAAAACTTAGAAATCGAAAAGTTACGAGATAGAGCGTTTTTTAACATCTATTCGTAGAAATAGAAGAAAGAGACACTCTAATTCAAGCGTTCCGCAAGTGTGTTGCTTGGTCTTCTTTGTCGTTCGGAAGCCCCAGATTCTCCAGAAAATCCAGAGCACCCCCCAAAAAAATAACACTACCCAAAAAACTTATAGGCAGAACTTCACAGCCCTGCCTATAAGAATGAAACTTCTTTGTTTCACCATTTTCAACTAGTTTTACCAATCAAACTACATAAAGATATATTTATTTTCTTATTCTACCACCACCCTTTCTTGATACTCAAATAGTTTTTGGTTCTCGCGAAGTTGTTTGATGTCGAGAGTTTTTACACTGCCAGACCAGTCGGCTCCCCAGGCTTTAAATGGTTCGCCGGCTGGAGCGATATAGGTTATTTTGGTCAGTTCCAGAGGCAATGGGTCGAACACCATCACGTAGGCTATATAGTCGCCTGCCATGCCCTCCATGAAGAAGAGTTCACCCAGGGGGATGCCCTGCACCTCACGAAGTTTATACTGATGCCCAGCCTCGTCCATGAGTTTGGTGTCAGGGGAGAATCCAAAATACTCGCGTGTCCAGTTCTGTTCGCAGCCAAGGGCAAGGTAGGTGGCTTCGGGGGTACGCCACAGTGCCTTCGTTGAGTTTGGCAGCGGTTTGATCAAGTGGGCATCTGTCATCACCTTCCATGTGTCCCAATCCTGACGGTCGTAGGGTTTATCCACGTTGAGGTGCTCTCTCAGCAGACATGGTTTGTGGAACTGCGGAGTGGCATCATAAGATGTGGCTGAGCCCCGAAAATGATTCATGATTTTCACAGGCATTCCCATCATTTCCCAACAGGAGACGCCATAGATTCTTATATCTCTCGTTGTTTCGGGCAGCGGTGCAAAGAAAATCTTCAAGTCGAGCACATCGCCTTTCTTTGCTCGCACCGTGAAGTGTTTATTATAGGTATCAGGTTCCGTACGGCGAATGCGATATTGTACTCCCGTCTCTTGATCCACGAGACTCGTCTCCTCCGAAGCAAGAAACAGGTTGCTCACTTCATCGGCTGGCATGGGGAAATAACAGTGAAGCACCGTCTCATTATTTTCTTCTGTCAGTCGCCAACTCATCGGGACATAAGGCTCATCATCCTCGAACATCTCAGACATTTCCGGGAACAATTCCAGATAATCATTCTCAATAGCGACATTCTTTGCCTCGCAATAGTCCTCAACCCAATCCATATTCGACCCATGCCACACAGCAGTAGTTTTCTTCTTATCCTTGTTAATTTCTGGACGAGATTTGAAAACACCAACACTCCGAGCATATTCTTTCACTTCTAACCTATCTGACGAAGAATTGTCTTTTACTTTTAATTTGTTCTGTTGTGCCTGCGAGACAAGAGTTACCAGTGCCAACAGGCTCATCATAAAGAATTTTTTCATGGGGTTTTGTTTTTTAATTATTATATGATGTACTAAAATTGAAATTTATCAGTTTTTCTCGATATTCTTGATAACAGACCGATGAAACAGTGGCATCTATCGGCATATGGGTACTGAAAAGCAGGATGCGTCCTCCTGGGATTCGGTCTGCTATCCAGAAATATTTTTCGCCTTTGTGCAAATCTTTCAAAGTAAAGAAAAATTGCTGATGGGAAAAATTAAGCAGATAGCCTGGTGCCTTGCTGTCATACCAACATGCTGCCTGCAACAGTCGAGTGAAGACATCAAATTGTTCCTTGTCTTCAAATACATAAGCCGTGCTGACTATCGTACTGTCGCCAGGTTCCGAAGTACAGTCAATAGCAACTGCCTTCACTTGATTGTAATCAGCCATCTTTACAATGAACTCATCCATTCGGCAAGGGGCTTGATAGATGAAATCCGTTTTCTGGTTATAGGCATAGATAGCAGTTGGAGCCACATATTGCTCTCCTTCAACCACCACGCTCTCTTCCACGCCTCTTTCCACGGTGACAATCTCCTGCTCTTCCACATTCATCTCCACATTCTTTTCAACCATTTTCTTCACCTCTTTCTTTCCCTCTTTCTCAACCACCTTCGGTGTCACCATCTCTTTCACCTCCTTCTTCACCTCCGCTATCATCTTAGGCTCTTCCTTAGGCTTGGAAGTCTGCACTTGAACCGTCAACTCATCCTCCCGAGGTCCAGACATATCATATTTATATAATGTGTAACCAATCAGCGAAACAACCAAGAGGCATGCAGCAGCAATGCTTGTCACTCGCACCCAGAGGGGCATCTTCTTTGTTTCTTGCCTCTTGTCAGATTGCTTTGAGGCAATGGCTGCAAATCCCCTGAACATCTCCTGATATTCTCTCAAATCCGCAGGCACATCTTCCTGCTGGAAGAAAGTGTAGAGCCTCGCCTCTTCCTCTAAGGTCGTCATTCCATCCAGAAAACGCGCCACCAACGTATGTATATCTTCTTGCATCATTGCTAAATCTCAGTTCTTATTTGTCGATATTGTTCCAAAATCTTTCTTCGTGCCCGACTCAGCGACTGCCTCACCATCATCTCCGTCGAGCCAACAAGTTCGGCAATATCCTTCATCTCCATATCTTCTTCATGACGAAGCCTCAAAACCGCTTGTTGCAGAGTGGACAACTGTCTGACAAACACCATCATCTGCTCTCCCTCATCATCCAGTCCTTCAGACGGAGATTCATCCATCAGGTCAACTTCTTCGATGGCAATCTGCTCATGTCGTCGCCTCACAGCATCATACGCAAGATGCCGAACAACAACCCTCCCCATTGCTTCCACATTCAGAATAGGCTCATCACGCAACTGCCACAATCGCAGCAGCGCATCCTGCACCAAATCCTCCGCTTCCGTCCTGTCACCCACAATCCGCAGTGCGGTGGACATGAGCATTGGTCGCATCGTATGAACTTTTTCCTTAAATATCTCTATCGTCATGGCCTTGGCCTCGCCATCTTTCCCAGAGGGGCTTTCTGATTACATGACGCAGAGGTGCCCCTTTTTGTGACACCTCATCATCATTTTTTTACTTTTTTTTGTTTTTTTCTTCTGCGAAGTTAAACAAACTCCCACAAACAACAAAGAAACTACAGATACTTTTCAATGCTCTGTAGCACGAGCCATTCCATTCTTTATTCGAGTAATGGGAAAGTGCCCCATTCCCAACTCTATCCTCCCCCTCTTCCACACCCCCTAAATCGACGTCGTCGACATCGCCTTGCCGACATCGACGACATCGGTCGACCGACCTCGTCGACGTCGGTAAAGGGGATGTGGAAGCCCCAAAAAGAGGTCGTGGAAGAAAACGACTTGAAGATATGGATAAAAGGGGGTTGAACGAAGTATGGAAATTCAAGGAAGTCTTGGGCAAGATGGAGTTCGTGGACATGGATGTTATCAATGAAAATCCAGAAGAGGACGAGGCAAATTGATGGTGTTCGGCTTGAAAAAGTGGGAATTAAGGATGATTTTTGAAGAAAGTTTGCTGACAAACGGATTTTTAGTGCTAAATTTGTGGCGATTTTCTCGCACAGAAAACACAGAAAACGCAGAAAATATAAAATTCATGATAATTCATGATGAATTTATGGTAATTCGTGTAATCAACAAAAACATCAATTATCACCAATTAATCACGAATGAGCATCAATTATTTTTTCCGTGTTTTCTGTGATTTCTGTGTGAGAAAAGAAACGAGAATACAATAAAAAAACATAAAGATGATTAAGATTACTTTTCCTGACAATTCCGTGCGCGAGTATGAGGCTGGCGTGACGGGCTTAGAGATTGCCGAGAGCATCAGCCAGCGACTGGCACAGGACGTGATTGCCTGTGGTGTGAACGGCGAGACGACAGAGTTGAACCGCCCCATCAACGAGGACGCAACGATTGCACTGTACAAGTTTGAGGATGCTGAGGGCAAGCATGCTTTCTGGCACACCTCGGCTCACCTCATGGCTGAGGCGATAGAGGAGTTGTGGCCCGGCACACAGTTCGGTATCGGTCCTGCTATCGAAAACGGTTTCTACTATGACGTGATGCCACCCGAGGGCGTGAAGTTGAGCGATACCGACTTCCCCAAGATTGAGAAGAAGATGCAGGAATTGCAGCAGAAGAAGGAGGCGCTGGTGCGTAAGGACATCTCGAAGAAGGACGTGATGGAACTCTTCGCCTCGAAGGGTCAAAGTTATAAGAATGAGTTGATTGCCGAGTTGGAGGATGGTAAGATCACCACTTACACACAGGGCAACTACATCGACCTCTGTAAAGGTCCTCACTTGATGACTACCGCCCCCATCAAGGCTTTCAAACTGCTCTCGTTGGCTGCAGCCTACTGGCGTGGCGATGAAAAGCGACCTATGATGACCCGTATCTACGGTATCTCCTTCCCCAAGAAGAAGATGCTCGACGAGTATCTGGTGGCTCTGGAAGAAGCCAAAAAGCGCGACCACCGCAAGATTGGCAAGGAGATGGAATTGTTCATGTTCTCCGAGCGTGTGGGGAAGGGTCTGCCTATGTGGCTGCCCAAGGGAACTGCCGTGCGCATCCGCTTGCAGGACTTCTTGCGCAAAATTCAGAAGCGTTATGGCTACCAAGAGGTTATCACTCCACACATCGGTGGCAAGAACCTCTATGTGACTTCTGGTCACTATGCCCACTACGGCAAGGATTCTTTCCAGCCCATTCAGACACCAGAGGAAGGCGAAGAGTATCTGTTGAAGCCAATGAACTGCCCTCACCACTGTGAGATTTTTGCATGGCAGCCACGTTCTTACAAAGACCTCCCCTTCCGCTGTGCAGAGTTCGGCACAGTGTACCGTTATGAGCAGTCGGGCGAATTGCACGGACTGACCCGTGTGCGCTCGTTCACTCAGGACGATGCCCACATCTTCTGCCGCCCCGACCAAGTGAAGGATGAGTTCCTGCGTGTGATGGACATCATCAACATCATCTTCAAGGCACTCGACTTCAAGGAGTATGAGGCACAGATTTCACTCCGTGACCCTGACGACAAAGAGAAATACATTGGCTCTGACGAGGTGTGGGAACAGGCACAGAACGCCATCATAGAGGCTTGTGCAGAGAAGGGGCTGAACACTCGCACCGAATTGGGCGAAGCAGCCTTCTATGGTCCTAAACTCGACTTCATGATCAAGGATGCACTGGGTCGCCGTTGGCAGTTGGGTACCATTCAGGTCGATTACAACCTGCCAGAGCGTTTCCAACTCGAATATACAGGTGCCGACAACCAGAAGCACCGCCCTGTGATGATTCACCGTGCCCCATTCGGTTCGATGGAACGCTTCATCGCAGTGCTCATTGAGCATACCGCCGGACACTTCCCTCTTTGGCTCACACCCGACCAAGTGGTGGTGCTGCCTATCTCAGAGAAGTTCAACGACTATGCCCAGCAGGTGGCTGCCACGCTGAACGCACAGGACGTACGCACCATCGTGGACGACCGCAACGAGAAGATCGGCAGAAAGATTCGCGACAACGAAATCAAGCACATCCCCTACATGCTTGTGGTGGGTGAAAAAGAGTCTGCCGACGGCACCGTAAATGTCAGAAAACAAGGCACTCAGCAGCAAGAAACGATGAAAATCGAGGAATTTGCCAAAAAAATCCAAGAAGAAGTCCGTCAAATGACAGAAAATTTCTAAATAATTTTGTCAATTCCCCGATTTGCACTACCTTTGCAGCCGGAATTCAAAAAAACAATAAAAACTTAACTTAACACATACCGAAGGAACAAGCCAACCGAATGAAAGGTGACAACAAAAAACAACAGTACAGGGTCAACGAACAGATCCGTGTACCCGAAGTGAGAATTGTAGGCGACGGAATTGAATCTACCGTGATGCCAACCCGTGAAGCACTACGTCTCGCAGAAGACAAGGAAGTAGATCTCGTGGAAATCTCTCCTAATGCGCAACCTCCGGTATGCCGACTCATCGACTACTCCAAGTTCCTCTACCAACAGAAGAAAAAAGCAAAGGAACTGAAGGCAAAGCAGGTGAAGGTCGAAGTGAAGGAAATCCGTTTTGGTCCCCAGACAGGTGATGCCGACTACGCCTTCAAACTCAAGCACGCACAGGAATTCCTGACTGATGGCAACAAAGTGAAGGCATACGTGTTCTTCAAAGGACGCTCCATCGTGTTCAAGGAACAGGGCGAGGTACTCCTCCTCCGTTTCGCGAACGATCTAGAGGAACTGGCAAAGGTAGAGAGCATGCCATCATTGGAAGGCAAGAAGATGTTCCTCACCCTCGCTCCCAAGAAGGCAGGTGCTCCGAAGAAGAGCCAGCAACGCCGCGACAATGAGGCAGCCGAGGCTGCAGCAAAGGCAGAGGCGAAAGCCAAGAAAGAGGCTGAAGGTCCCAACCCCAATAGCCCATTCGCAGGGCTGGCTGAGAAACTGGCAGCAAAAGAAGAAGAATAGAAGTGCGTAACGCCTGGTATATGCGTTGCCACACATTATTAATAATTAAACAAACAAAAAAATGCCAAAAATTAAAACTAAGTCCGCTGCAAAGAAGCGTTTCACGCTTACTGGAACAGGCAAGATCAAGCGTCAGCACGCTTATCACAGTCACATTTTGACGAAGAAGACGAAGAAGCAGAAGAGAAATCTCGATCACAGCACGATTGTCGTAAAGGCTAACCGTAAGCAGGTGCTTGACTGCCTCGCACTCCGTTAATTTCAGTAAGTAATCAACAAAAAGTTTAATCGAATCGTTAGCCACAAAGAAAAAAAGAGAGAAAGGAAAAATTTCACTTTCTACGCTAACATTCAAAAAGCAAAAAAATTATGCCAAGATCAGTAAATCATGTTGCATCACGCGCTCGCCGCAAGAAGATATTGAAGCGCGTAAAGGGTCAGTTCGGCGCTCGCAAGAACGTTTGGACCGTTGCCAAAAACGCCTATGAGAAGGGTCTCACCTACGCATTTGCAGACCGTCGTCGCAAGAAGCGCGAGTTCCGTTCTCTCTGGATTCAGCGTATCAACGCTGCCGCTCGTGCCGAGGGTATGTCTTACTCTCAGTTCATCGGCGCTCTCCACAAGGCTGGCATAGACCTCAACCGCAAGACACTTGCTTACCTCGCTGTACACAACGCAGAGGCATTCAAGGCTATCGTCGAGAAGGTTAAGTAAACAACATTTCGTTTCAAAAGAAACCATAAAGGGCGTGCAATCCCATGACGGATTGCATGCCCTACTTGGTTTGACGGAAGAAGAAATCATGATTGTGGAGGGGAAAGAATAAAAGAAATGAAGCGGTTGCCGATTTACGTCAGACGTGGCGGTGAAAGGCTTACGCCTTGCACACGGTGGTGGATGGTAACGATGATAGAGCCAATGAAACCTTCACCTTTGAATTCGGACTGGAAATCAGCCATCCTATGTTAAAAAGATGTTGAAAAAAGAAGCAGGAAAAGCAAAAGAAAAGATTTTCTTGATGAAAAACAGTATCTTTGCAAGGAAATCATAGAGAATTGCAAAGTAATCACACAGAATTCATGAATGAGGGGTGTCAGACAAGACGCATGTATGGGCATGACTACGCAGTACCAGGGACATACGAGGTGACCATAGTGGTTGCTGGCAGACAGCCTGTGTTCGGCGAGATTGTAGGTACCACAAAGGCCGGTGGCGAAAAGCCACGGCTCAAGCCATCGCTGCTGGGGCAGGTCGTTCTCGACAACGAGATTCCAAAGATACATCATTATTACCCAATGGTCGATGTCTGGCAGGTGTGTCTCATGCCAGACCATCTACACTTGATCATCCGCATTAACCAGCCATTGCCCAAAGGCAAGCATCTGGGCATCATCATTGGTGCTTTCAAGGGCGGCGTCAGTCGCGCTTGGTGGAATTTGGATGCCACTGTGTCTGCGGCATCAGCCTCAGCGCATCGTCCTCCTCTCTTTGAACCCGATTACAACGACCACATCCTCATGCGTGACGGACAACTGGACAACTGGAAGCGCTATCTGCGCGATAATCCGCTGCGCTACATGATGCGGCGTGAATATCCCGATCTGTTTCAGCGGGCGTTGTGCATCACCATTGGTGGCACGCGCTACAGCGCCTTCGGCAATATGCTTCTCCTTCGTCAGCCAGAGAAGCGCCAAGTGATGTTCCACCGCCGCACCAAGGGTATTCCGACGGAAGACACCGATTTCTGGAAAACAGAGAGTCAGCACCTGATAGCCGCAGCCCAGAGCGGAGATGTGCTGGTCACTCCTGGAATCTCTGAATGTGAGAAACGGATAAAGAACATGGCTTTGAAAGAGAATCTGCGTTTGATTCACGTACAAGCCGACCCCATAGGTAGGTATTGGAAACCCGAGCGCAGCCGTTTTGAGGCTTGTGCTTATGGTTCGCTTCTTGTCCTCGCACCATGGCCTGAGGATATGCCTGCCTTTGCAAGTGCATACGAGCGTTTTCATTATCTTAATCGCTTGGCTGAGACCGTCTGCACCATCAGCCATACGACAGACGTGGCGGTGAAAGGCTTACGCCTTGCACACGATGGCTGACTATAAAATGACAAAGCCGATTATGACGAGTTTTACATATATTACGAAATAGCACCATACGGCAAAGAGTCGCCTCCAAGCCCCCTCATTCTCAAGGATAAACGGTTGTTTGCCACCCATTTTCATGCTTTTTCCCATTCCTTTTTGGTGGAATCAAGAATAATGCGTACTTTTGCATAACTCATTCGAGCAAATGGATATTACACATTATTAAATATAATAAAAAAACACTAAAAAGACATGAAAGCATTTGTTTTCCCCGGTCAGGGTGCTCAGTTCACAGGAATGGGCAAAGACCTCTACGACACTAATCCAAAGGCAAAGGAGTTGTTTGACAAAGCCAACGAGATTCTTGGCTTCGACATCACAAAGATTATGTTTGAAGGCACTGCTGAGGAGTTGAAGCAGACAAAAGTGACTCAGCCTGCCGTATTCCTCCACTCTGTGATTTCAGCCATCTGTCTGGGTGATGCCTTCGATGCTGACATGGTGGGCGGTCACTCACTTGGTGAGTTCTCTGCTCTTGTTGCCGCAGGTGCTCTTTCTTTCGAAGATGGTCTGAAACTCGTTTCTCAGCGTGCCCAAGCCATGCAGAAGGCTTGTGAGGCGGCTCCTTCTACCATGGCTGCCATCATTGGTCTTGACGATGCTAAGGTGGAAGAAGTTTGTGCTTCTATCTCCAAGCCCGGCAACATCGTGGTTCCTGCCAACTACAACAACCCTGGTCAGTTGGTGATTTCAGGTAATGTAGAGGCTGTCAATGAGGCTTGCGAGGCTCTGAAAGCAGCAGGTGCCAAGCGCGCCCTACCCCTCCCTGTAGGCGGTGCCTTCCACTCACCTCTCATGCAACCTGCCAAGGACGAACTGCAGGCAGCCATCGAGGCAACAACATTCTCTACTCCTAAGTGCCCAGTCTATCAGAACGTGGATGCTAAGGCACACACTAACCCTGAGGAAATCAAGCAGAACCTCATCGCTCAGTTGACCGCTCCCGTGAAGTGGACCTATGAGGTGCAGGCAATGATTGCCGCCGGTGCAACTGACTTCACAGAGTGTGGTCCTGGCAAGGCACTGCAAGGCATGATTGCCAAGATTAGCCGCGATGTAACTGCGCACGGAATTGCGTAAGCAAGTGACATAGAAGTTAAAGAAGTTAGAGAAGTTATCGCTACGCTCGAAGTGAACGACAAATGTTTTGCCAATGAGTATCGTCGTTAACTTCAATAACTTCTCTAACTTCAATAACTTCCTCAAATTCTTCAACTTCTATCATCCCAAAATCTTCTAACCCATGGAAAAACTCGTCATCTACCAAGTCTTCACCCGTCTTTTCGGAGCCAATGCCAATAAGAATGTGAGCAATGGCACGAAGAAGGAGAATGGTTGCGGCAAAATGGCTGATTTCACAGGCACCGCTTTGGCTGAAATCAAGAAACTTGGTGCCACTCACATTTGGTACACCGGACTTATCGAACATGCCACCAAGAGTGATTACACGCAGTATGGCATCCAACGAGACCACCCCGCTGTGGTGAAAGGCATTGCAGGAAGTCCTTATGCCATCAAAGACTACTACGACATCGACCCAGACTTGGCAACAAAAGTGCCTGAACGCATGAAGGAATTCAAGAACCTCGTGATGCGCACCCACAAGGCTGAGTTGAAGATGATTATCGACTTTGTGCCTAACCATGTGGCACGTCAATATCATTCAGATGCGAAGCCCGAGGGAGTGCGAGACCTTGGAGAAGATGACGACAAGACTGAGGCTTTCCATCCCGACAACAATTTCTATTACTTGCCGTTCACACAGTTCTCGCCCAACTTCTCGTTGCATGATGACGAGATGGGGGACTATGTGGAAATGCCTGCCAAGGTGACTGGCAACGACTGCTTCACCCCGTGGGTGAGTCAGAATGACTGGTATGAAACAGTAAAACTCAACTATGGCGTTGACTATCAAGGAACTCGTCAACTGATTTTCTGTCCCTCCACCCCCAACACTTGGGTGAAGATGCGTGACATCCTCCTGTACTGGGCAAGCATGGGCATTGATGGTTTCCGATGCGACATGGCAGAGATGGTGCCATGCGACTTCTGGGGATGGGCCATTCCACAGGTAAAAGCCAAATATCCCGACATCATCTTCATTGCCGAGGTGTATAACCCTCATGAATACCGCAACTATATTGAGCGTGGACATTTCGATTACCTCTACGACAAGGTGGGGCTTTATGACACCATCCGCTCTGTGATGGGCGGCAACAGCGCCACTTGCATTACGGGGGCTTGGCAGAGTGTTGATGATATTCAAAGCCATATGCTCAACTTCCTCGAGAACCACGACGAACAGCGCATTGCCTCAAAGTTCTTTGCTGGCAGCGCAGAGAAGGGCAAGCCTGCCCTACTCGTCAGCGCACTGATGAACACCAACCCGATGATGATTTACTTTGGTCAGGAATTGGGCGAACAGGGCATGTACTCAGAGGGCTTCAGCGGACAGGACGGACGCACCACCATTTTCGACTACTGGACGATTGACCTCATTCGCCGTTGGCGCAACAACAATAAATTTGACGGCACCCTGCTTTCAAAAGAGGAAAAGGATTTACAGAAATTCTACACCAAAGTGCTGAACATCTGTAATATGGAAAAAGCCATTCGTGAGGGACTGTTCTTCGATATCATGTATGTAAACTACAATCAAGGCATGAACGAGCATCGTCAGTTTGCATTCCTCCGCAAGAAAGACAGGGAACTCATTTTTGTCATTGCCAACTTCGATGACCAGCCTGCCCGTTCGTGGGTGAAGATTCCAGCACATGCGTTTGATTGTCTTGACATTCCTGTTAGCGAAAAGGAACGTGAATGCAAAGACCTTTTGACAGGCAAAAAAGAAAAGAAAGTGCTCATCCCTGATGGCACTCTCTATGTGGAACTTCCAGCCAATGGTGGCAAGGTACTAAAATTCAAACTCTAAAAGTTATAGGCAAGGCCTAACGTGAAATACTCCTTAAACTGGAAGAAGCCGAGAGTGTTATCGTAATACTTTCGGCTTCTGTTGTCATCGAAGCGCCAAAGTGTATAGACTTCGCTGGAGATGTATTTGTTGAATTGGAAGGAAAGCACATTCTCCATCTCCGCCTCCACATATTCGTAAGAGGTGAAGTAATAGAAACGACACTTCCACATCAAGTCTTTCACAATCTTAATCTTTGAATTGAGTTCTATCCTCGAACCAAAATCTTGCTGGAAATCCTTACCACGCATGTTGTATGAAGCATGAATGGTTTCTTCTTCATCGGTAATATACCGCATTTTGTAGGACAGCGGCAACAGTGCCAACGAGAAGGTGTTACCATTCTTGAATTTAGGTTTCCAGTCCATACCAAGAGACACATACACATCCAACGGTGCAAGGAACTTCGAATAGGTGCGGCGGTCATTTGCCTTATGTCCAGGCAAGAACTGCGAATTCACCTCGGTCGATACGGTGTAGTACCAGTTCTTGGCAGCCTTGATGCCCAACTTGGAATAAAGGTAAATCTTATCGTTGTTGGTTAAGTAACGATGGATGGAGTCGGACGTGGCTGTAACAAAACCCAAACGCAGGTCGAGTTTGTTATCCCATGTCACACGATTCTGGTCATTGTAGTTGGCTTCAAGCACCAAATTGGAAAGCAATGTCACATTGTTGTTACCACCCTTATACCAATTCTCCGAGAAGTAGTTCTGGGTAAATTGAAGAGAAAACTTTCCACTCGTTTTCCAGAAGTTGGGCTTGACAATCTGGATGTCCACATCCACACTGTCCACCACATCAGCCACATCTTTGATTTCTTCCACCTTATTATAGATAGAAGTAAGGTCTTCTGCTTTCGTCCCTGTCACATTCACAGGAGAAACAGTCGTCACCGAAGCGATTTGTGCATCAGAATAGTGGAACAAACGAGGACTTTGGGCATAAGCGTTCATGAGTACATCGTCAATGGATGCATTGAGACGTTGGTGCTCTGCTATCATATCCGTTGTCTGCATAGAAGAGTCCAGTCCTGGCAACATATAATCCAATTTGAATTTTCCATCCAATGCCGAACGATAAAACACGCCAGGTCCAAACAATTTGTAGAAATAGGGAGACATCCATTCACTTGAATCAGTATTTTCAGTGATAAGATTCCTCCGCATTTGAGTCAGTTCCTTCTTATATCTCGACACAAGCGCAGAGGCTTCTCTGGAATAAGCAGCACCACTCTTCAGCCGTTGCGCAAACAGGGGCATAGACATTCCCAATGCCACAATTAAAAAAAATGGAAATAAGTATCTTTTCATACACTTCACATCATATTTCTTGCAAATTTAAGGCTTTTTACTGACAAAATCATCACGACATCTACATTTTCGGTGATAAAAATTTCCTACATTCACAAAAAAGAACTAAATTTGCACTCCGAATGGGTTTGAGGCATGCTTCAGACCCACCCAAAGACAACAACAAACAATATTATAAACAACTTAATTTTCAACAACTATGCCAAACGGTAAGAAGAAGAAAAGACACAAGATCTCTACTCACAAGCGTAAGAAGAGACTGAGAAAGAATCGCCACAAGAGCAAGTAAAGTTGAGAAACTCTACTTCAATCTTGTTAGCGTCAGAACAAAGAACAGACCCTGAAATGAACCATCCTCGAAAAAGGGGTGCATGACGAGGTTTGTTCTTTTTCTGTTAAAAAACAACCTAACATAAACGGTAGCAAAAATGACCAGCGAACTTATCATCGATGCTCAGCCAAAGGAAGTGACCATTGCCCTGCTCGAAGACCAAAAGCTCGTTGAGTTCCAGAAGGAAGGTCAGGACAGTAAGTACTCCGTAGGCAACATCTACGCCGGGAAAGTGAAAAAAATCATGCCGGCACTCAATGCATGTTTCGTCGATGTGGGTCATGAACGCGAAGCATTTCTGCACTACCAAGATTTAGGCAAACATTTTCTCTCTCTGGAGAAATATGTGAAGCAGGTGGTAAGCGACCGCCGAAAACTTGCCCCCATGGCAAAGGCTGCCAATCAGTCATCGCTGGAGAAAGTGGGAAGCATTCAAAACGTGCTCGAGTTGGGACAGGAAGTGATGGTGCAAATCACCAAAGAACCCATCAACACCAAAGGTCCCCGACTGACAGCGGAAATCTCTTTTGCAGGACGATACATTGTCCTCATTCCCTTTGACGACAAAGTGAATGTCAGTTCAAAAATCAAGTCAAAAGAAGAACGTGCACGGTTGAAACAACTCATTCAGAGCATCAAACCCAGAAACTTCGGAGTAATCGTACGAACAGTAGCAGAAGGAAAACGCGCTGCTGAACTAAACAACGAGATGAGCCTGCTTGTCGAGTCATGGAACGATTGCATCGAGAAGATTCAAAAATCTACAAGTCTGCCAGTACTTGCACACGAGGAAACTGGTCGTACTGTCTCCATGCTACGTGACCTCTTCAACCCTTCCTACGAAAGCATCCACGTCAACAATGAGGATGTGTTTAAGGAGGTGAAGCGTTATGTCAGCCTTATTGCACCAGAAAGAGAATCGATTGTCAAGCTCTACAAAGGCAATGTTCCCATCTTCGACAACTTCGGAGTGACGAAGCAGATCAAGTCGGGACTTGGAAGAACTGTCAGTTTCAAGCATGGCGCCTACCTCATCATCGAGCACACCGAGGCACTCCACGTGGTGGATGTCAACTCTGGCAACCGCAACCGCGGACTCGACAATCAGGAGGAAAACGCATTTGCCGTCAACATGGAAGCGGCTGAAGAACTGGCACGCCAATTGCGACTGCGCGACATGGGTGGCATCATCGTCGTCGATTTCATCGACATGGACAGTGCCGAGCACAACCAGAAACTCTACGAACACATGACACAAATCATGAAGAGCGACCGTGCCCGTCACAACATCCTGCCACTGAGCAAATTCGGACTCATGCAAATCACCCGGCAGCGTGTTCGCCCAGCGATGGATATGCATGTGGAGGAAGTCTGCCCTACCTGCTTCGGCAAGGGTGTAGTCAAGCCTTCCATCCTGTTCACAGATGCCTTGGAGCAAAAAATCGATTACATTGTCAACAATCTTGGTCAGAAACGATTCAAACTCTACGTCAATCCATACGTAGAGGCTTACATCACCAAAGGTCTCATCAGCCTTTATCTCAAATGGCAGATGAAATACGGCTTTGGCGTGAAGATTTATCCGAGTCAAGAACTTGGTTTCCTACAATACAAGTTTATCAATCCCCAAGGTGAGGAGATAGACATGACAGAAGAAGTGGAAACCCGCTAATCCTGACTCATCAACAAACTTCGCAGTTTGAATGACCACAAACTAACAAAAAAGAAGGACCTCAACTTGATGTGACCCCGAAAAGTTGGACACTAAATTAAACATTAATTACTAAAGTTTCCCACCCTTTATATGGTGGATTAATTTGATTTAACTAATTGAATATATGTTTAATATGTTATACATAATGATTA